>Ga0126342_10006921_pt1 | contig 20193 bp, 24 predicted proteins | sample Cyp1metagenome_FD_92528 | JGI IMG/M metagenome (GOLD analysis project Ga0126342, IMG submission 92528) | Coral microbial communities from Lord Howe Island, Old Settlement Bay, Australia - Cyphastrea 1 metagenome | ecosystem: Host-associated > Invertebrates > Cnidaria > Coral ...
AGACACACAGACACACAGAGACACAGAGACACAGACACACAGACAAACAGACACACAGACACACAGACACACAGAGACACAGACACACAGACAAACAGACACATAGACACACAGAGACACAGACACACAGACAAACAGACACACAGACACACAGACACACAGACAGACAGACATACAGACAGACATACATACAGTTCATGTTTTTGGCCTGTTCTGGTTGGGTGCACGTCCAAAGCTATTGGCTGGTGTTTGGCTGATCCTCACATTGAACTGAGGCATCGAAAAGTGAAAGCACCTCGTTGGCACAATTGAAGACTCCGGGGTAATTGTCCAGCCTCAGAGATGGTCCCGTTCTGCCTTACTTTGCCAGGTGCTCGGGAAACCAGGCAGCCTCTACGTTCCCATCAATGTGAAAGGGAGACTTGGCTCATCCAGTGGATCCTAGTGACCCATGTTAGGATTCTTATCCATTATTATCCAGTGTGCTTCATCTACATACCTCACTGGTTGATGTTGAAGAGGCGTATTGTGATCAGACCTGACCATACCTGCACCCCCAAAAAAAGTGCCCGAACTGGCAGTATTTAATCAGTGTAATCTACGGTTTCGTTTGACTTCTGCATCCAGGATGGCATTGAATCCAAATTGAGCACATGAAGCACCTCCCACAGTTGCATCCCTTGGCAACATATGAGGATTCCAATTCAAACAACCGTGAATGCGGCTGGTGGATCAGCTTCAGCCGCTTTGCGGATTGCTCGCGCCCTTTACGTGAAGCTGGAGGAAGGCACAGCTAAAGAGGCAACGCGGGGACAGCATGGTTTTGCCTTTAAGATCCTGTAAGTATCTCTTGTTTTATTGGGTGGCACGTGTCACTAGCATGGAGCTACGGAGGACCGAGCAACAATCCTGGCCTCTGCTGAGTCGTATGACCGGATATGGTCCCTGCATGATTCGATATGAATCGCAACTTGATATCGTGAAAATAAATTACAGACATTGTGACATGATTATAGAATATTATAGATAATAACATGTTCATTTTGGCAGCAGTGGTGCTGTTTGTGGAGATTGTATAGAAACATATAGAAACAAAAGCAGCTAGTAGTAGCTAGTAGTAGCTAGTAGTGCTACCCTCAGTAGCTGGAGTTGTAGTGGTAGTCGTACTCATAGTAATAGTGCACACGTATATAGTCGTAGTCGTAGTAGCAGTAGCAGTAGTAGTAGTAGTAGCAGTAGTAGTAGCAGCAGTAGTAATAGTAGCTGGTACTGTATCATATCAGTATACAAACAGTCTTTTTGGTTTGATGGTTTTCAAGTTGCTCCAAGCTGCTGAACCTGCAAACACCGGATTGCGCCAGGTGGCCCTGGCTTTCCGCAAGGAGTGCTATGAGAAGGTGATGGCAAGTATCAAAGGCAAGCAGGACAGCGTTTTATTTGGCTGTTGTGTCGCCAAGGTATGTTTTTACGCCCTATAATTAACATGAATTATAACTCCGTTTGCGGGTAAGTGGCGATAGTGTGATGATCAAACTGCGCCTTTAGTTTCTACAAACTCACTTCACGGCATGGCTGATTTTGGTTTGTTGATTTCTCACCCGGGGGTTGCGGTTCTTGCTGCCGTTGCTGTGTAAAATGACCCCCGAATATCCCCTGTGGTTTTCCCTGCCAGGAAGTTCCGAACGGGACCAACAACAACGCCAGCAAAGGATGCTTGTTTGGGCTCAAAAAAAAATGCTGGATATCCATGGGTCCACCATAGAGGAATTTGCTACAACGTAGCCTTTTGGATATGCAGAATCTGCCTGGAACATGGCGGTGGTGCCCTGGTTTCGTTACACCCAAAAGACTAGTGGTGTGGTATGAGGTGAAATAAGAGAGGAAGAATCCAATAACGTGCTTGCATTGGCAATCGAAGCTGTAGGTTTAACCCATGTAGAGCAGGTGTCCCATGGGTGCTGAATGACCAATCTCTTAATCTCCGAGACTATGGCAGCTTCTTTGCCCAGCCCAAGGAGGAACAGCAAAGGACGACAAAAAGAAGAAGGAAGAGGTGCAACAGAAATGAGATGAAATCAGTATAAACTATAAGAATAAATAAGACGAGTTGCAGTGATGTGCACCAAGGTGATGGGACTGTTTCGGTGCCAACTAGCGAAAACGGGAAGTTTGGAGATCAGCATTTTTGAAGTGATACTGTGTCGACTTGGCAGGTGAACAAGACGACGAAAGAAGGGCAGGACAAGAGCAAGGAGCAGAAGAAGGAAGGTAAGGAGAAGAAGGACAAGAAAGATTCCAAAGAAGAAAAAAAGCAGGAACTTAAGGAAGAGAAGCAAGAAAAAATTGAGAAGAAAGAGGAAATGAAGGACTCAGTTCTTCTTGCTTTGCTATGTGTCGACTTTGCTGATGGTGTTGATTTTGACACAATATGAAGATGTCATATTTCAAAGATAAAGATTCGAAGATAGTACGTTACATTGAGGCATTGTGGCATTGAAAACCAGCACCCTCGCCAAGGAGGAGCCAAAGGAAGAACCCGAAGAGGATGACAATGGACCAGTGGCGACAGCGAAAGTGACAGGGCCGAAGCTTGGATGTAGCCACGAAGCCGAACCACATATCATTATCATGCAGTCGCAGCAGTTTCCAAATGTTTGGACAAGTTGGAGATGTGGTTGGTTGAAAGGTACAAACGTAATTGGTGTATATCGGGTGATTTTTATTGATATATGGTTTACTGTAAAAGGAACAGTGGGCACCATGGCAACATAATCCACAGGTTGTGTTTCACGTATTATGTGTTTCTTCCCCACTACACACTGTTGTGATTTGCTGTATCTATTTGCGTCAGCACCTTGAAATTTGTCCGACTGGAAATCTTGCCGGTGGATCGGTGAAAGCTGTTCCTATCACCACAAGTATGTTGTGTATTGTTGTGTTGGATTCGTTGGATACCAAATTTCTTTGGCCCAACTTACAAGCGCCATAGCACGCCCGCAACAGGATCGTGATGTTTGCGTGCCAAGCTTCCGTAGTTTTCTTCACCTGCCAAGTCGGCACAATGTATGTGACTTCTTAATTGCTGATCTTCCCTCATGCCAGCACAGCGGTGGCAATGTGAAACATGTGAAACGTCTTGGAATCAGTTCCGACAAACTGGTGCCATCTGGTGCCGATCACTTCAACTCACCTTATTTGGCTCATTTGTGGTGCACCATGGTGTAGCATGGTGCAGCTCTTTGTTCTTCTCTGTCGCCCTTTGCCGGGACTAGCGGACGGCCGTCACTTTCGAAATCTTTCGATAAGGTCGGGTTCAAGGTGCAAAGATCTGCTCAAAATGGGTGCTTTTCATCCAACTACATTCCTACATGCCAATTTTTCCCACTTAGTCAGTCTCAAGATGTCTCAAGCTGACGGCTGCTGGCTGGCCCGTCAGCAGAACACAATCAAGATGTGTCAGAACAAGTCCATTTGTTTGAAAGTTGCAGGGTGCTGGGGCAGTCTGTCCAAAAGGAAACTCTGAATCTGGATATATCTGGATTGACGGTTTCTGTTTTCTTTCAACCAGAGCAGACAGCAGGAAGATGATACTCCCGTTGACAGTAAGGACTGGGACGCCAACTCTGAGGGTGCCTCTTTGTCCAGCATTCTGAGCACAGTGCTTTACATTGCAAACTGATTCCGCCATGTTCCAATGTCTTCCACAATTGCAGCACAATATATATACATACATACATACATATATAATACATACACATTTAATGTCTAATGACATCTATAGGCTTCTATAGGCCTATAGGTCCACAGAGTCTACAGGCTGTGATGCACCAGAGTGACATGAGAGTGCCTCAAGTACTGAAATTTCTGGCCGTGAACCGATCACGGTATGATTCCATGTATTTGCGCAGGGCAAAGTGCCTAATCTCGCTCCTGAATCTTTGCAATCCTACGGCGCGGGGGGGTGCAATTCGCAAAAAGCAATGAGGGATTGGAACTATCAACAGGGCAGAATTCAGAATATGTTTGAATAGTTTATAGTAATAGAGATGTCAGATGAAAATGCAGACCCAGCCTAATGCTGACTCATGCATATTTGGGCATGAGCCATCATGAGCCAACATTGGGGATTTGGCAGCAACCCCTGGTTTATGACAGGTGAATCAACCAGTGTTTGGGACACCCAGGACATGTTTTGACCAATATCTTCACTTACTCGTACCATCAATTTCCATGAAATCTGTTGAAGTAATCATCGTGTTTGGTTAACATTCTTTCATGATATCATATTGATATCCCAAATTCATTGGTCGAGTCACGCCCAAATTTCAAAACATAAATCACTGATATAATAATAGAAAATGTGAGGGTTATTGAGTTCCATCATATTTAATCATACATCTGGAAGGTACAACGATATACTGTAGTATGATATAGTATGATTATATATATATTATATATGTATAATTCATAGATATTCATAGATAATGCAAATATATATATATATATATAATATTCACTTTTTCACGTATGTATATTATATATGTATATATGTACATGTATATATATATGTGTGTGTATATGTTAGTGGCATATTATTATCATACTAAATTTCACCTGTGAAGACTTTGGCGGCTTTGGGCAGATCCTGGCTCCGCGGGGCTGAGTGAAGCAGCCCTGGCGGCCCTGCCACCTGACGCCACGGAGAAGGAGGTTTTTGATAAGGTGAAGCAGCGAAGAGTGGAGCAAGGCGGGGAGAAACCCACGACAATGGATTGGTTGAAGGGAACATTTTGCAGGAAAGCTGGACAGCCCAATATTGAATGACTTTTAATTGGGAAAGTCCATAGTTTCGGGTTAAGATTTTCCAACCAATCCATTGATTATGGGGGATTAGGAGGAGTTTTATGCAGTCAACATGTTTCGAACCAGAAAACAATGGGATCAAATGACGAATTGAAGAACAACATGTGTTTGTGGAAACACATGAAATATGGGAATGGGTCCTGACGAGGATTTGTAATTTTTCGAGCACAGATTGGGGACAGCCCACTTTAAGTCATTCAAATTCATAGCAAGGCCCTACACAGTTCAAGGAGGAAGTGTTTTTCTTATTGAGGAGCCAGCCATCGGCCATCAGATTTGTTGGTGGTGGATATTTATATATATATAATTATATATATATATGTTATATCATCTTGTGTCAATGACAGTCAACGTCCCATAGGTTTGAAACCATTGACCCTTATTTGTGTGGTGGATTTACTGTGACCATGGTGGATTTGTTGCCCAGGGACGCCCAGGGAACCTCCGGTTAATGGCGGATCATGTCAGTAGTCAATGCTTTATTTTTGTTGACCATACATTTTGAGCGTGCACATTTGTCAAATTCATTCTTAAGAATCGCAAAACTGCAGATTGGCTGGGGATATAAGTGATATAAGCACTCTGTACTCTAAACCATGCCATTTTGGGACCCGCACATTTTAACCATATTCATTTGGGAATGCGTGAACAACAATGGCACTGATCTGGACCATGCCAATTGTTGAAGATGTGGAATCCCCAAAGCAGGGGATCTAGCTGTAAATCGATTGTTGTCAAATCATCCATCCATCCCCCTTTCTTGGAATTGCTTGGATATCATGGATGATATAAATTGATGCCAGATCCAAGTCGTTGAAGCAGCCTTGTGATCAAGCATAACCCCCAAGACACAGACACATGAAAGCATTGGGCCATTCAATACACTTAAGATCACGTACACACCTTCCCTGTCCCAACAGGCTAAAAAAATATAAGGAGTCGGGATTCAAATGTCAATTGTTTCCAGAAGCATTCATTTTCAGGTGCAAAAACCATCGCTTCTTTTGCCGACCCTCAATTCACAACTGCACAAAGGGGGTCACCGATTGGTCAACTCAGCAGCCAGGCGTCATTGTCATTGACTTCGATGGCACCCGGATGCAAGTCACCAGCAAGCCACTGGGAGAGAATTGGTACGCCGCCTTCCGCATTGCACGTGCCTGCTACATGAAGCTGCGCGATGGCATGTCCAAGGCCGAGTTGCGTCGAAAATGCCAGGTTTACCTTCAGTGCATGAAAATTCAGCTGGAGCAGAATTACCATTAATTAAATACCTTTGCAGGCCACCAAACAGTTTGAATCTTTGGTGAAAGAACCCATGCTTTCTTGGTGCGGCCGGCGCAGGAGGACACCCTGGCCTTCCGCAGCAAGTGCTATCAACAGTTCACGCCACTTGTCAGCACGGTTGAGCATCCATCGGATGGGGAATTCCACCCCTGTAGATGGCAGAGACTTCCATGGTCTTCAACTAAGGGTCGTAAAGCAATCATAAACCATCCTAGTTTAGATCACCCATTCATGGGAAGATTGGGGATGGTGTGCCAAGTGCTGTACTAACTACTAACATATTACTGAGCACCCCAAGAGTGTGGGAAAAGCTTTGGCTACAGAAGCTGCGCTCCCAGGGAAGCTGTGGGCCTTCCAGCTTCAAAGCCCCGGGGTACAAAGAGGAAGAAGACTGAGCGTGCCGAAAAGTCCGAAAAGAAAAAGAAGAAGGATAAGAAGGGCAACCTGGCCATTGGAAAGTGCTGGATTTTGTGCATTTGGAACTGCTTTGAACATGTGCGTTTCAAATTCCCGTTTGGTGAGAAGGCCCGAAGCTTTCTATGTCAAAATTCTTTGGACTGTTTTGGGAAAACAACGGGCTTAGAAAAAGTGGCAAAACTGGACTGTCAGTTGTTTGTTGGGTCGTCGGCTGCAGAGTTGTTTTTCTATTTTACCTCGAGGCTGCCAAATTCCGAAGTTGAACATACACCAAGTACAGCTAAGTCACTGATGTGTTTGAATATTGAGATGTTGTAAATGGATTGGTATCTAGAATCGAGGCCCCTCTCCAGTTTCTCACCCGATGCACTGTGATGCACTTGATTTGGTGACGGAACAAAATTGTCAGCCGTCCACTCAAATTCCAACAAAAATGCCATCAGGCTGCCATCAAATCATATGTTTGTCATCGATATCCCAAGGAGAAACCAGCGGAGACGAATCTGTGCTGAAAGATATACACTACGTCATGTCATCATTAGAACCATTTGAACCATTAGGACCGTGAGGGCAATGAATCACGGAACCATACGGAACCTGCGTAAGAGACTATCGGAGAGTTTCGTGGGATCCTGGCACTGACGACCAAGTGAATGTGGAGTTGGGCGGTCTTCCAGCATTGGGTCTCATGCTGCACGGCACTGCAAACCATGCAAAGGCAAAGAAGACAAGAAGGACAAGAAGGACAAGAAGTCCAAAAAGAAGAAAAAGAAGAAAAAGAAGGTCACTTGCCCGCAGCACAGGGCACAGGGCAGTGTGTGTGTGTGCTTCGTGGTGTCAGCAAAGAAAGTGCAGGACAGACATGGTTCCCTGCATGCTGCTATGCCATTCTTTGCCAGGCTTTTACTGTCGGAGCACTTTTGTTTTCATATGGGAGCACAACAATCCAACATAATCCAATAATTGGATTCATTTGGCCTCAATAGAGTTTCACAACAACTGGTTAATCATTTGAATGCAGTTGGATTATGTTGGATTCTGTTGAATGCCCTTCGGTCACAGTTTCGCTCTGTGCTCAGTCTTTCCAGACTCGACCCTTGGACCGTTCAGGCCACAACAAGCAGCATCTCCTCTGCTTCGTCAAGTGAAAGTCAGATTCTGAGGAAATGTTTGCAGCTTATGTCTTAGGATGAACATCGTTTATCATGTTTATCCCGCAAGACTTTACGAGGAGGAGCTTCCGTGACCCACTTGGGGACCACGCCATCCCGGCAATCCAAGATGCTCCAAGGCGATAGCGAGAGCTACAGCGAGAGTGAGGCCGAATCGGAATACCCTTGGCCAAAACAACATGCGTGTGCCAAGATGTTAGTTCGCAGCGGTTTGAGATGCTCGTCTAGAAATTGGTTAAAAAGGCCACATATGGCCACATGACAGGAATCACCTTCGCCGCTTGGATGGTACAGAGATCTGCAACATGATCATGTCATATTACATTACATATATACAGTACGATATCATTTCATATAATTATACATAATTATATATATATATATATATCATATCATCGTGTCATATCGTGCCACCATAATGTGATCATAGAAAATCATAGGAACAGCTTTGGCTCGCTGCGCTGTGCAGCCAAGGATGCCTCTGTCATTTCCAAATCAATTGTCCAGCGAGGATGACAGAGCCTTGATCAGGATATATGATATATAATTATGGGTCCATTCTGGGTCCATGGTATATGGTGAACACATCTGAAAACTGAGGAAACCCAACTGGATGGATACTGGGGAGTTACTTATATGATGTTCAATGTATTGGAGAGAAAACAGCTAGCTAAGCTCAGAATATGTAGCAGCTTCTTGTACTTGAAGATGAAATCTCACTACTCACAGTTTTCGCGGGGAATGTGCTTCAAGATGTGAATTGTTTGAAGCACTTCTTAGCATCCAAAGAAAGGCATCCGAGTGCAATGGACAATTGCACTACTCTCCTAGGTCTCCGCAACTGAAAATACAAATGACTTTATCGAAGTAAACAGATTGGACGGGACTGACGGGACGTTGATTCTTTCCACGTTTTCTGAGCATTTCTAAAGTTGAACATCACCAAAAGGACCATGTCCTTTTTGTCATGGTGCACTTTGCCGGCTGAGGAACTGAAGAAGGCCATGTCCGTAGTGCCTGCAACCTTAGATTGAAGCAGCCTCGGCACTCCGAGTACCGCACCTGTGTGGTGACCTCTGTGGTGACAGCTGGGCAGAGAACATGTAAGGATTTAATCAATCGGATTCGAGGAACACTCTGGAACAGAAGGTGTTGCAAAGAATTCTGTGGAACTTTCAAGCTTTGGGTACAATTGGGAATAATTTTGCCTGATTTTTTTCATGCTTAATCTTGTTTACCTTATGTTCATGTTCTTGAATTATCTCGAGTTGCCCAACCAACACGCTACAGATGCAAGGTGTTTTTTGACGGTTTGCAGAGACATGAGATACAGGGAAAGTACGGTAAAGTATATCCGTCACTTCTCCAAAATGGCCAAAAACATCCAAAAGTTGAACAGTAAGAGGCATGACATGGCATGACCAGCTGATCAGCGGCCCTTTCAATGCTGGTGATGTCCCAGTGATATGTCACATCGAGTTGTGACAGTTGAACGCCGTCGGAGTTGCGCGAAAAAATGAGGCATGAGTGACCTATCTCCACAGCTGTGGCTGTAGCTGGCAATGCCATCTGTGTTTCATGGGGCCTGCGCTTGGATATGTTGCAATTCGATTGTTGTTTGCACAGATCAAGATGTTTTGTGACTCGTTTAAGTTAAGTTTCGGACCCTCTGTTGGTACCTATGAAGGTCAGAATGGTGAAGTGTTATGACTTGTGTTCCTTGAAGCTAGAAGATTCTCTGAATGGCAGGTTTCCGCGAGACCAGTGTCTACTTGTCATGACCATTTGACTCCTTGGAATAGTCACGAAAAAAGCTTGCCTCGCTTTGGGAGATCCAAACAACCATTCCAGCTTTGCACAAACCGCATCAGTGAGGGATTTGTGAGTTCTTCTTGAAAAATGGGAAAGGTGAGACGGTTACGACTTGGCATCTTGGGCGCGTGCAGGAGCAAGCAGAACAGGCAGCCGCCTTTCAGGAATTGGAGGAAGAGGTTCAGGCCGGCATGGCAATGGCGGTGTTTGGAATGCAAGGAAGTGGAAAGCGACACATGGATAGCAAGATGTAGCTCCCACTGTATTGAACGAAGATGCGCGAAAGTCTTTCAAGAAGAACCACCTGAGAAGTTGAAAGGTGGGGTGGAGTTAAAGTATCACTAATTAGTCGTGCTCAACGAAACCAAACCCCCATCCCTGCAGAGTGTTGCTTTTCCTTCTCACCTGCAGACATTGGAATCCTTGGGGCCTGCACCTCAGTGCACCCATGGTTTTTTCGAAGTTTTCCGGGGCAGAAACTATTTGGGAATATTTGGGACATTTCCAAGGCAAAAACCATGAATAATTAACCATGAGTAAACTGGAGAGGGAGAGAGAGAGAGAGAGAGGGAGAGAGAGAGAAAGAGAGAGAGAAAGAGAGAGTGAGAGAGAGAGAGAGGCTTTTCGCGAAAAATCATCTCCAAGTCTGACTGCACCCAAAGTAGACTTCAATGGTTGCAGATACCTGAGACCTTTGCCTGTGGGACTTGCAATTTCCCTACGTTGCCATTTGGCTTTTAGTGGAACAGCCATTCTGCCAATTCGATTCAGGGCGCCATGAACCAGGAGGGCCAGGCGGCCAGAGCATGAGGTTAATTTATGTGTCGATTCTTCCAGATTTCGCCAGGATTGATGGGAACATTCAACCCCGCAGAAGAAGGGGTTCAACATGGTTCAACATGGTTCAAGCGGTTGTTGTTTCCCATCAAGCAAGGGAATTCTCGCCCCGTTTTGGAGCTCCCAAGTTCAACTGGAACAGGAGGACTTGCTGGCTGACTCTCTAAAAAAGGAGATCGTACGGCGCGTGGAGCGTGATGCCATGGAAGCACGCGAGGAGGCGCTTTTGTTGGGTTCCGGAGATGGCAAAGGGGTACGTGGAAGTCCTACGGATTATGATGGATTATGATGGATAATGGGCATGTGGATGATTATATGGATGGTTACATGGATGCTGGGTGATTCGGAATGATTCTGGACGAGCATTGAATGGTATGGACGACTTTGGACGATGAATTGATGGATGATTTTGCATGACTATTGATGATTACATGGCTGATTCTGGATGATGATGGATGATTAGGATTGATTAGGAATGATTTTATATTAGATAATATTGGAGATATTTTATGGATCATTATGGAAGATTATGGGTGACTAACAATGATTGCGGATGATTGCGGATGATTATGTATATGATTGATTGTTATGATAGAGGTATGTTTAGGGAGAATTAGGGAGGATTGTGGGATATTGTGGATGATTATGGATGATTAATATTGATTAATATTTATAATGATTCTGGATGAGTATAGGATATTACTATATTAAAGTAATATTTTGGGTGTTTGGTGTTTCTGGGATGATTGATGATCGTTGCAAGTCTCAATGCCAAAGGCCAATTTAACGCCATTTAACACCTACTGTAAATTGGAAAGGCCAGTTGTTTGACCATGTTTGACCTTTTGTTCAACGTGGGCAACAGCGCTCCCTCGTTGATCTCTTTGCTCTTTCCACAGGTGAACCGTGTGGTGGAGAGCACCTTACGGCAGATTCCACCGCAGATCCGCCAGTTGGAAGCCCGAAAAGCCATTCAGATGTGCCTTGGCAGATGGGGAATGGTGCGCTGGGGACCTAGGACATGGGTAGATTTCACGTGAGATGCAATGCTGTAGTTTCAGGATGATGGAGGCAGTTGTATGCAGTTGTGTCATAAACATTCATAAACAATCGTTCTGGGTTAGAATCACTTACTTTTGCGGTCATGCTGAATTTGTGATTTTCTTTGTGAGTGGCTTGCCTCTTGACCTTTGTGATGTCCAAACGCAGCTGCCAAGGCTGCCCTCCGACTTTGTTCTTGGTGGTGCTTTCCATTTCTTGCATGGAGAAACTTGGACAGCACATGGGAGTACCCAGCCCGATTCATTTCACTCTTCTCCGTGGTATTTTTGGATATCTTTTTCATTAAAACATGTTAAAATTATCAAATCCTTCAGATGCTTACTCCTAAAGAAAATGATTCTGAACCAGAAGAGAAGCGTTGAGCATTTCTTAATTAGCATTCCGAATGAGCAGCTTTTCACATTACTTCTTGAGACGGGCGCTTGTGACAAAGACTTGTTCGGCCTCAAAATCAATCGGACTTTCTGAAAGATCATATCTTGGATGGGTTTTGCATTTGCTTCTCTTGTTGCGGATTTTCATGGATTTTCCATAATGTGAGACATGAATGCCCAGGGATGGAGACAGGGTGTCGGTAAGGCCAGGTGCGGCAGTTGATGGTCAGCACATGCTTCGCTGTAAGGACACCCCCGAGCAAAGGTGAGCTGTGCTGAAACAGTGGCTGCAGACAGGCTGCAGATGCATCAAATTCACAAAGTTGTGGTGCAGTTGTGTAAAATTCGTGTCAGTTGCATTTCATAGATTCATAGCCGTGCTGGATTTGCGGGCGCATGCAGCGCAGCAAGCGTCCCCTAGCCCGGACACATGATAATGAGAACCATGCCGCAGCCTTGGAAAAAAAAGTATCTGGGTGATGCCGCACTGAATTTTCTCAGCAAGCCGCTCACCCAAAGAAGGACAATGTGATAGCTGATGTACAGTACATGATAAACACTGTCTTGCTCTCAGCCCTGGGACAGCGGTCATTGTGATTGCCGGCACCTTCAACTCAACAACGCCAGTGAAATCTCAGCAGTAAATCACTTTGTGCATCTAATCGGAGTCATAGGGGCCATGGAGAATATGAAGGACTCTGTGCTGCAACCGCTGGCATTGGGGCTCAAGGCAGAAAAGGTTCAGTGCCGCCAGTCCAGCTTGACCGTTGCACAACATGTCCATTGAGGATTTTGACAACTACTTCAAAGAGGGCAGGAAGATTGTGACCGTGAAGGACCCAGCTCGACATGTCACGACATGTCATTCATGCAGTGAGTGGTGGGAAGTTTCAGGTGTTTCAGTGAACTGATGTTTTTTACGTGCCATTCTGGAGATCAAAAAGATATCATACTGTACCGTCATGTCTAGTGAGTCTAGTGGACATGTTTGCTACAAGTACATAATGCACAAAATAAATGTATGAAAAGATTCAAACAAAACACAACAAATGAAAACATAATGAAATAAAATTAATGACATTATATAATGACATGAGTTCAATGGAAAAAACGACTAATTGTGATCAATGATTTATACATAATATATACAAAAAGCAGTGTATATATATACACATACATGTAGGTAGTAGGTATATAGATATGTGTGTGTGTGTTTGAGGCATGCAATTTCATTTGAGTAGAATTGATGTATCACGGCCTCTCTTTCCTTGACATCCAGGACGTGGAGCCTGAGAAGTTCATTTCGGCCTTCTCGCAGCACCTGAAACGCCAAGGCCGCTTCGAGCTGCCGAAGTGGGCGGACGTGGTCAAAACCTCCAAGGCCAAAGAGCTCCCACCCTCCGACCCGGCGGCTCCGGTGAACGGTTGAGTTGGAAACAAAATGGGGGATGAAACATTTTAAGATGGGTAAAACGGTAGAACTATATATTATGGGCATATAATATATCATGAGGATATAGCATTCTGGGATCTACCTCTAAGGGCTAAAGTGGGATAGGATTGTTTGCAAATATCAAGAGTGTTACTAGTCGAAAGAATATTTGACATTCGTCTCACAGTCTGGAACTCCGAGTTCTTCCACACTGTTTTTGCTGTCATACACCTTTGGCTTTTGGCGGTGTTTAAGTCAAAGTGCTTCAAAGTGTGAAACGCTGTGACAAGGATTCTTTCAAGACAGGGGCAGATTTGAAATAGAAATTAAACGTTCCTGCACTCTTGCACAAGATTCATAGATTCTGTTCATAAATGACCATAGTCCAGTGTTTGACGGAGAGTTTGCAGCTTCGCTTCGGACCGACGAGGATTGGCTCTATGTGCGAACAGCCTCCATGGTCAGAAAGATCTACATCCGGAAGGGCATGGGCGTGGGTGCCTTCAGGCGCTGATGATGTGGCTTTAAGGTTGTGCTGTTTTTTGCTGCCATCCCATTTGTGGTTCCAAATCCGCGGAACCCCTGTGATCCCACCATGCAAAATCGACGTGATCTGTCTTTTTCTTTTGAGGAAGGTCTATGGGTGCCAGCAGCGCCGGGGAACCTGCACCAACGTTTTCACCAAGAGTTCCGGAAAGATTGCGCGTTACATTCTGCAGCAGCTGGAGGAGATACATCTGCCCACATGTTTTGGCCATGAAATATATGGAATGCTGGGTGAAGTCTGATGCCCACGTGACAATATTGACAATGAGACCATATTGTTTCGCACAGAATTGCGTGTAGTTCAATTTTGTCACATTTAAAGAGTTGTTGGATCCATGGCGCCCCATTTCTTTATGTGTTCCCTTGACAGGAGATGGGGCTGGTGGAGAATGATGAGAGCGGCGGCCGAATGATCACCAAGGAAGGTCAGCGTGAGTTGGACACAGTTGCTGTCCAGGCAGCAGCTGAGGAGGAAGAAGAGGACGAATGATCGCCACACATCGCCCCGCGGGTTGAGACTGCAAAGGCCGTGGAACCGAAAATGGCCTGTGAGCGGCACAAAGGTAGTCATGCAATTGTGTGTCTCTATATACAGTAAAGTAATAGATATATATATATATATGTATAGATAGATAGATAGATAGCTAGATAAACAGACAGACAGATACCGGTACATAGACAGATATATACACACACATAGATAGATAGATAGATAGATAGATACATAGATAGATCGATCGATCGATGGATGGATGGATGGATAGATAGATTAGTTAGATAGATTAGATTAGATTAGATTAGATTGATAGATAGATACATTGATAGATACATAGATACATAGATACATAGATACATAGATAGATAGATAGATAGACAGATAGATAGATAGATGGATAGATGGATAGATAGACAGATAGATAGATAGATAGAGAGTTAGATAGATACATACATACATACATACATAGAAAGATAGATAGATAGATACATAGATGATACATAGATGATACATAGATGATACATAGATGATACATAGTAGATACATAGATACATAGATACATAGATGATACATAGATAGATAGACAGGTAGATAGACAGACAGGTAGACAGACAGACAGACAGATAGATAGATAGATCGATAGACCGATAGACCGATCGATGGATGGATGGATGTATAGATGGATAGATGGATAGATAGATAAATAGATAGATAAATAGATAGATCGATAGATGGATGGATGGATAGATGGATAGATAGATAGATAGATTGATTGATTGATAGATACCTATATATATATACATGCGTGTGAATCAATATGATACAATACAATACTTCTCTATACAATACTTCTCCATACTATACTTCTATACATTATGCTGTCTCCGTATGTCTCCGTTCTATTGGTCAGTCATTGTTTGTTTTGTTGTCTCAATAGCATGTTTGGAGTTGGAGAGTACTTGTATGTACCTCCGAGGCGAAACCTTCCCTTTGAGACTCGTGAGGTTCTGGATGCGTCCGGCTCTCAGAATGGCAGCAGTGCGCCTGGAAATTCCTCAATGTGGAAACCTTTGAATGACATTAATTACAGTAATCCATGAAATTTAGGCAGACAATTACACATCTTGCGGCAGGGTGTTGGTATTTGTTGGTCATGTGCTGAACAGAGTCCGAAGGGAGGAAGGTAGCAGCACACTGAACCACTAATGTCATGGTTCCCAAGTTCCACTTGCAATGTGTCAGGAGGAGGCAGGAGCATGAGTCGTGGAAAGCGGAGCTTGGTTCGGAAGCCCAGCGCACAAGCTCCCCAAAAGAGCCGGGCGATTATGCCTTCGAAATCCTTCAAAGAGATAGCGGAGAAGGCTTTCTGCAGATTTCTGGAGGTTGTTCTTGGGACATTTTGGGACAATGGACCTTTAGCCATATGCTCCATGGTGCTGGAATAGTTACCAACATTTGCCCTAAAAATCACCCAGTTTTGTAGGTAAATATGCCATACATGGAGCATATGGGTTAGCGCTTTTCAGTATGGCTGACGAGTTCTTGATCCTGGGCGATCTAGGTCATACAGAGCAAGAGCCAGACACTTGGATTCTTTGATGCACCCGGGGAGACAAGTCACATCACTTACAATTGATAATTAAAGATAATGATTAATCATAATAAGAATATATAATGATATTAATAATAATAAATAATTAATAATTAACACCTACAAGATCTTACAGGAGCTCAGCTAAACAAAGCGTTGCGCAAGTCCCAGCGTGGTTTGAACTTTGAGTTCAGAAGTGCAGCTGATGCTAAGGAACATCGAGCTACTGCAAGTTTAACATGCTGCTTATTGTTAATGCCGCTTTTCAACATGCTGGATTAGGAATTGTTTTTGCAAACGGAGGGTCTTGCTATTCTGTTTGTTTTTGCTTCCAACCATAAAGATCATGAAGGTAAGTGAGGGTCAAATCATCACATGAACCGCATTTTTCCAAAGGCTATGGTTAGCTCAACGTCAATTTCGAGAGCAACAAAAGAAACATGTTGCGAGCTTAGCATAGATTTAACGCAGAGCGTCTTCCTCATAGCGTTATATGATGTTATATTATATTATATATATTATATGATGTTATATGGCTGGCTCAAACATAGGTAGCCAAGAAATGCCAAGAATGGATTGCAATGGGATCGTTGACTCTCAAACTCGCCAAAAATTGTTGCTCCATGGGTCTTGCATTTATGACCCGTACCCACAACAACCTCAGCGATTTTCCTATCCTTTCCCTCAAATGTGCAGCTTTCATGAACCAAGACCGGGACTCTGGCAAGCTGCCGGCGTCAAGCTCACACACGAGAGGCACACTCCCGGGTGCACGTGCTTTCAGACGGTTGTTATCAGTTGTTATTTGTTATATTAGTTGTATTTAGTTGTTGTATGTTGTTGTTTCATGTTGTTTCCCCAATTGATGACAATGTAATGTTGATTCATATTGATTCCAATATTTGGGAAATCGATGAAGTTGAAACAGTTCCAAGCATCCAAATCCATCCAACTGAACTAGATGGTGGGAAAATTTAGGCATAGTTAGGCACAAATATCAAAATGTTCCCTCGGATTTTTGGCTCCATATTGTCCCTCCTTGGCCCAACCGTCAGGCACGAGCCAAAGCCGAAGCTGCGCAAAGTTTCGCAGCACGAAAGAAGGCTCTCCAGGAGGTGCCTCAGCAGAAAATGGGGAAAACAAAACTACATGGCTAAATATCGGGAAAATAAATGAAAGTCTATGAAAATATGGGAAAAGAAATGGAAAAGGAACAGTACAATCCAATGGATGGAATGGGGGGCAATATTCTCAGGCCCGTTTAAGTTGGATGTTTATGGTTTTCTTTTGAACATGTACGTGCAGGAGCGCAACGTTGGGTGTGTATTGACGTGTTGATTTCAATTTTGTTGTTCTTTGTTGGGGGAACATATTCAGGATGTTTCAACACTTCTAACATGTTTTTCTCTTTCTAAGCATGCGATAGATACTGGGTAGGCCCAGCAGCGCTTCAACAAGATGCACGAAAAGATTCGCACCGAGCTAAGCTCGTCCTGATGGCAGCTTGGTGTCCTGCATCCTCCGGTGGGGGGGGGCAGGGCGGTGCAAAAATTCTGAGGCCACCAGGCAACAAGACGAAAAGTCAACGATGCGTTCAAGGCCAACGATTTCAAGATGCAAATTCTATTATCAATGACATAATATTTATACATATTTATAATTATTTACTGTATACATCATCTAATTATTTGCATCTATTTGCGTCTGAAACAAGCAAAGTTAAATTCTGGCCAAAGTGACCGAAAATGCACAGGATCAAACAAATGATGAACTGTGTATATTGAAGCAAAACTGCATTCGGCTACACCGAGGCCCAACTTTTCACACAACTCCAAGATACAACATATTCACATGGTTGAAAATTATATCACTTGAATAGCCCAAATCAAAAAATGATCATTATCCATGCTGACTTTGCGGAACGGGCCTCCAGGAACCAATTTTCCAGCAGTTTGGTTGCCCAGCATGCAAGTATGTACAACCAGTGTTTGCATGATTGCGACTTGTTGACAAACAACATGATGGCACTATTATAGAAACCCGATTCCATGCAAAAGGTGTTTTTGCAGTCCACACGACTACAGCACATTGATTTGCTAAAACTCGCTAATATATACAATATTACACGCATGTTATCGTATATTTGCACCATGAGTTTTCGTGAATTTTCTGCAGAAATTGTTGTTGTTTTTTGGCTGACAGCATAGTGTGCAATTTAAATCAAGTTATAGTGTCAAAGCAAAAGACCATTGGCGATGTTGGCGATTTTTGGTCAGAATACCAAGGCGCAAACAAAATGAAACTCTGGCATGTGATTTTACCACACAAACCCATTTAGCAACCTTGAAACGGCTGTTTTTTTGTCACGCATCCTTCGCAGCCAGCGATCCATCGATGTGAAATTGTTACTACATTCCTGGGACTCAGTTTGGAGTTGTTTTGGTTTACAGCAGCCGTGGGTATGCTTCAAAATGTGAATTTAGACACTAGCGAGCTGTTCCCGATTGTTCGCACCATTGTCAAACAATGCCAGGTAGACAAGAATCACAGCCGAAGTCTCAATGGGAGATCTTGAGAGATTTGATCAACAGGAGTCAAATTTGTTAGTGGTTTTTGCTATAGGATCTATAGGACTTCAAACTACGCCAACGTGTCAGGCATGTTTTGACTTGTTTTTGTGCTCGCAGATGTGTACAGTTGCCTCGCATGGACGGCAAATGCCAAAGGCGAGACTATCGCAAAGCAGCAGACCTTTGCAGTGCTCTAAACTCAGACACAATACTCCTGCACAACACTCCTGCGAAGCGCATGATTTAGATTGTATCATATTATATTATATTATATTGTATTGTATTGTATTCAAGGTTTTTCGTTTTACAATTTGTGCAGACTCTGTAACGTCATGTCGTGCTACACTTGTGCATCCACGTCCGATATAGTCAGGCTTGGTTTTACAAATTACTCTGTCGTTTGTAGATGGTTGACGCTGTTCAAAGTTCAATTGGAATGTGCGGTGAATTCAGTCAGTTTTCATAAGGCGTCACTTTGCCAATGAAACCACTGACATCCACTGACGATGCCATGCGTGTCATCGAATGTGTGAAGATCATTGAAGATTTGTATAGATCTGTAAATCAGTCGTTTTCTGAGATGAACGGTTTCAGAAACAGGAGCTGGTTGATTGGTTCCAGGTTTATATAGCGTATATAGGGAATCTTAGGGATATTTGGGGGTTTCGAAGAGACTAGGGATCCCCAAATCATCCACTTAGGATTTCCATGATTTTCCATCAACCATCCAGCTATTGGATGCTATTGGGGTACCCCCATGACTTAGGAAATCCCCAGGGATTATCACAACCGGGAATCCGGGGATGCCCATTGATCCATGGCAGGGCGGAGAGATATGTGCCGTCCCCAGGGTGTCGGTTGGTATGTTATGTCTAAAACACAGTTTCAACACAGTGTACAGCCACTAAGAACCTCATGTTTAATCATTTTTACATGTTTTGTACAATGTGTGGAGGAATTGCATGCATGGTTGAAAACTCATGTGTTCTATACTGTGGGACCTATCTTTGTCCTATCTGGGGGACGGAAACCGCTATGATAACCAGCTGTAAGCAGCTAATGTGCAATCCAGGGTTGAAACCACCACTTGTTTTGGAGACCGAAGTGATAGCTGTTTGCTGGTTCAATTATAACATATTATAACTAATGTTGGGGTTGGTGCTAAAATGGGAGCTAGCCCAGAAAAAGTGACACAGCTAAAACACGGGGTTCCTACGGTAGTGGTGAGGCGGTGGTGAAACAACCCATTCCTATGGTGATTAGATTATGCCAATAATATCCGATATTGATATTTCATGATATGTCATTCGCAGATTTGGTCAGTGCTCACCCACTGGTGGGATTGACCACTTGGGCCATGGATTCTCCAATGGAACCATTTGTGGGATTTGATGGAGAGAGGTATGACTCCTTGGGGATGAGTTCACATTGTTTTATGGCATCATTTCTTGAGATGTACGGATTTCCGGATTGTTTTTCAGTCAGATGAAATGAAGCTATGAACCTGCGTGTGAAACCAGCATGGAGAGATGCCTCCGAAACAAATGAGAGTTTCTTTATGACTTGGAATCTTGGGGATGAGGGTTTGATGTCGTTACACAGGTACAGTACATTTATGTGGGAGCCGTCCGTAAAAGCAGGTCACAAATTTATGAATTGATGCGTTTACTTTGCTTTGCGCGATTGCTAAAACCTGCATCGCGATAGGCTGAGCGATTGGTTGGCGATTGGTTA
>Ga0126342_10006922_pt1 | contig 20192 bp, 14 predicted proteins | sample Cyp1metagenome_FD_92528 | JGI IMG/M metagenome (GOLD analysis project Ga0126342, IMG submission 92528) | Coral microbial communities from Lord Howe Island, Old Settlement Bay, Australia - Cyphastrea 1 metagenome | ecosystem: Host-associated > Invertebrates > Cnidaria > Coral ...
TATATATTATATATATATTATATATATTAAATATATTATATATATTATATATATTATATATATATTATATATATTAAATATATTATATATATTATATATATTATATATATTATATATATTATTATTATATTATGTGTTATATTATATATATTATATATATTATATATATTATTATTATATTATGTGTTATATTATATATATATATATATGTATGCGTATATATATATATATATTCATATTTTCCAGTTTCATCAGCATATGTTGTTCATATCACATGTTCGTAGCTTTATCGACAGTTAGAAATCGCCATAGATGCCTGCATTCAGTTAGAAATCGCGGATGTTCATAATTCCCATTTATTAAACTAAGCTATCCATCCAGTTCGTTCAGTACCTCCCAAGCCTTTTGCCATCATTAAACCATCATTAAACCATCATTAAACCATCATTAAACCATCATTAAACCATCATTTACCATCATTTACCATCATTTACCATCATTTACCATCATTTACCATCATTTGCCATCATTTGCCATTAAGCCATCTCTATATATTAATGACGGTTTATTGATGGTTTCCAAGGTTTCCAAGGCCCCCGATCGAGATGTATCAGCCCCCGCTTCCGTATCGGCCCCCGCTTCACGATACGTGTGGCGAACTCCACTCCCACTGTGGCGGTTGGCGCCTGTGGTGGTGCCATGATCTGTGGTGAAAACAGTTTGGGTCATACCATGGTGTAATATAATGGTGAATACTGGTTAAAGTGATTAATAATGGATAATAATGGTTAAGAATGGTTAATGATAATGGTTAATGATAATGGTTAATGATAATGGTCAATGGTACTGGTTAATGATAATGGTTAATGATAATGGCTAATGATAATGGTTAATGATGGTCCCACCCATGGTGGTTGGTGATGACTGGGGGATGGTTTATGGCATTGTTTTACACACATTACAAATAGGATCAAATAGTGGATTCTCCGAATCTACTGTGGATGGTTGCGAAACCCTGCACCAGTTGGTAGATGGGCAAAATCACATGTTCATCCCGGTTTTTGAAGGCGTTTCATAGTTACCAACAGTTCTCAACTGGTGCAGGAATTCTTCCATCCACTGTCTGTTTAGTCTACAGAAGGGTAATAGTTCATGACTTCTTTTAAATAATGGATATAGTTTATCAACAAACTCATTTGGAAAATTGTCGAAACGTAAAATATATAACTGTTAGACTTTTGATGAATATATTGTTGAATATATTTATCAACCAACTCAATTTGACAAATAGAAGTATTATAATGTGCTTGGTAAACTCTGATTGTAGCTCCTTGGCTCCCCATGCTATACGGACACCGGATACACCTAGCTCCTTAGCTCCTTCCAAACCACTCGATAGAAGCATACACTGCACCTTGGACCTCAAAGCACTTCAAAGTACTTCAAAGAATCAACAGTATGAAACACTTGGCACGAGCACAGGAGAGGGATTTCCCATTTGAAGGGAACATGGATTTGCAATATGAAAGAGCGATTTCAAAATTATGCAATTATTACAAGCAATTATATATGTTTATTCGATGATTCCACTTATACCATAATTTAGGGTGAGGTTGCTATGAGCTCGTCACTTGGCCGGGATAGATCTGTTTGACCTTTCCAAATTTGGAACCACTCTGGGATGACATCAAAAACATCTATAAATTCCATTCAGCATTCTGGGATGATTTTTGAATTGTTAGGTCATTTTTTGTTGACATCTAAATAAACCAGAATTAAACATTATTAAATAAACATTAAACCATTTTTTTTGAATTTTTGAGTCATTTTTTGAGTCATTTCTGGGACATAAACCAGAATTAAACATTATTAAACCAGAATTCAGCAGCCCTCGGCTCCGTTGCACAGCTTCATCCCTCATGAAATCCGGCGGGTTTTTCTTGGTGGATTTCACCTCATTTGGTGAAGATCCAAATTATTCATTACCCTCTGGTGAACTATAGAATGCTATAGAAAATCACCATTTTTAGTGGGTAAATCATGGTAAATCCACTATTTCTATGGCCATGTTCAATAGCTATGGTGAACTAACAGTTTGCTACTGAAAATGGCCCAGTCGAAATACTTGAACCCATTAATAGCATGGTGATTTTGCATATTTTTTGTTAACGTTTACCAGGCCGGGTAGTTCCTCCATAGGTTTTCTCAGTTTGAGTATCACCTCACGAAAAAACCACCATATCTCGTTGTAAATCCCATCTTCTTGTGGGAAAACACCGATCCACCAGGGAAAAAACACCGCGGAAGAAGCCGATGAGCCTTGGGCAGTCTACTCTTGACATATCGTGAGAGCAGGTGGGTCTTACCCACAGTGGCGTCACCCACAAGCACCACCTGCACCCGGAGTTGGCAGGGAATCACCAGGTTGGGATGACGATGCAGTGGAAAATGATCAAACACCACATTGTGGTCAGACACAAATATGGCTTAGCAAACAACTAGGCGATGACGAGCATGTGCTGTTGACTTGGAGCTGTCATATAACTTTTGACATTGGGATCCCTGATGTGATTGGTAGACTGTGAACAGCCCTAGTGGTGACATCTTGGGTATTGACAGTATTGGGGTATTGCGACCTAACGTGTTAATGATTTTGTCCCTCACGAATCCTTGTTACTTGAACCAACGCTCCAGTTAAATGATGGAGTCTTTGAGTCATAGACATGTAACCGATGTGCAAATTGGGCACTCTGACACTTCAGAGAGCATGAAGGGATAGAACAATGCCACAACATGCCACAAGTATCCACTTCACAGCTAATGAGGAGCAAGTCCCGAGTTGGAAAGTCATCTTCATATATAATTCATACATTGATATACATTGTATGTATGTCTGCCTGCCTGCATGGATGTATGCATGTCATGTCATGTCATGTCATGTCATGTCATGTCATGTCATGTCATGTCATGTCATGTCATGTCATGTCATGTCATGTATGTAAGCATGTCTGTCTGTCTGTCTGTATGTCTGTCTAATATGCATAATAATATGTAGCCGCCCCACAGTAGGAATTGATTTTGTATGATGACAAGTATATCGATTTGGGGATGATGACAAGTATAAAGAATGACAAAGATTGCTATTCTAGGGTGCACGCAATCGTAGCCATCTCGCCACGCACGGTCTTGAATTTGCTTAAGATATTCTCTATGGATGGCCCTAAGTTGTCTGGATTTCCCATTGTGAAAATGAGCAAAACACATCGACTCAGAAACGGCAAGTACCATCTGGTTATTTAACATAGCCATGGAAAATCCCGTAAATAAATGGAGGTTTCTAGCTGGGAAAATCATCTATTTCTATGGGCCATTTTCCATGGCTATGTTAAATAACTAGAGGGTAGACGTCGAGATCTTTGAGGCAAGTAGACCGTCCGTGGATTTGCATCAACGGGGCTCCAAGAATCTCCGATGAAAAACGCTGGGATTTCCCCATTTTTCAAAAACGTCGCACCTTGGAAGCGACGTGGAAAACACCAAACCACCAGCCAGCTCTTCCCACGTCCCAGGATCCGTGGGTAATAGATTGTTGTGATTTTGGCTATACACAAAACACTCTTATTCAATCTGGGATGCACATCTAAACCGCTTATAAACCACTTGGTTATTGCTTGTTAATACACGGTTTGCCACATTTTCACCCAAGATGACGGATGGTTTCACCGTGTTTATTGCGTCTCTCCTTTGTGGAGATTTCTTCAACAAATCGGCCTTGTAAAACTGCTCGTAGTCATCCTCGGCCATGGTTCTGCCTGCACAAACAACAAGAAGGCAATCGGCTTCGCCCTGGAAATTGGGATGTCTAGCCAACATTCATCGGCTTATATCAGAACTTAAATCCTTATTAGGATCAAACAATGTGGGGGCCCCCCAGTGATGTGAATGTTGGTCTATACACCCCATTCACTATAAGTATCATGCACCAAAGATATTTGAGTTATGGCTGATATCCTCCACGTGGGATCATAGGATAGTATGAAACATGGGGTATAACTATCAATCCCATATTGATATCTCAAAATAATTGGCTGGATATTTTCATGGCTTTCATAAGACATGGGAACGACCGGGGAAGTCCGCAGCCATGGCCGGCCGTTTGACACCGGTGTTTTAGCTGGGTGATAACAATGGTTTTTAGCATGACATACCATTAAAAAAAACATCTATTAATCTATACATGGGATATAGGGTCAGGAGTTCAGACATGTTTTGAGCCATACTGGTAAAAAAACCCGGCCTGGTAATTCAACATAGCCATAGAAAATCACCATTTTATAGCTGGGTAAATCCACTATTTCGACTCCATTTTCAATAGCTAACTGTATTCAGCACCTTGGTGTTTCCTCCTCCCAGTGAAACCACGCGCCGCGATGACTCACCAACGGTTGATGGGTGACACTCCTCTTCTCCGTTGGTTTTGGATCTGGGGGATCCCTACCTTCCAAACCACCAGCTTGCAATGGCCAATGGTTGCTGAATCCAATGATTCATTCATAGTTTTTCCCAATTAAAGATATAATTTTGGGTTGTACATAGACCCTCCAAGTACCCATGAAAATTCATAAAAAAGTCATTAAGCGTCCAAATATCATGGGTATATTGCTAAAGAGTCATTAAAAGTCTCCCACAAACAATGTAGAATTATTATGAATTATTACCATATTATATATAATATTTATACTATAATATATATATATATATCTATACATATATATATATATCTATATATATGTATATACCAGAGTATATATATGTATATAATGGTATTAATTACTCCAGTTTCTAGGTACTTGAAGGGTCCAGGCCCACGTTCCCCACAGAAAGCACCTTGGGTCACGGGCGCAGCCGCTGCACCGAAACTGCCGCCCGCGCCCGGAGCTCGCTGTGAGCCGCAAGGGGCGTGGTGAATTGGGCGCCCACCACAGGGATGGCTAAGTTGGTTTAGATTCACCCCATGAATACTATCCCTATGGATCCATGGCCACTGTCTGAGAAGCTACGGCTAACCCTCCACATTATAGTAAATTATACTCCAGTCCCACGTCCTTTCAGAAGCTACGGCTGGATAGGGATAAACCAAAGTGAACTTGGAGTTAGCAAACATAGGATATAGTAAATTATACTTGGACGTTAAACATCCTATATGGATATAGTTTCACCCATCGAACCATAGGAGTTCCTGGGATTTAAGAGCCACCATAGGAGTAATGGCTAATTTGGTTTGTAAACCCCATTAACATCCATTCACCATAGTTATACGTACCACAAACCTTAGTGAAATTGGAGTTATAAATCAACTTAACATAACTTAGCTATCTAGGGGACGCACTAAAAGCATCCAGTTCTTGGATTATATTCTTGATTTGCACATGAGCCGTATGATTCTGACAAATACCATGTACTAAACAACAAGTGAGGTTTGAAATGCTTTACTCAGCAAAACATCTTTGACACGTCAAAAGCTTGACCAGGTCGACCATCAAAAATATGGGATCTGAGCTATCATCCAAGTCGACAAATTTCACAGGAGATAAACCCGTGAGACACTGCCATAGAGGCCATAGTCATGATATGAACATGTATCATTAACCATTCAATCCTAGCTATCCACTTTTGACCCACACAACTACCAGGAACTCCGAGTATGGTATGGAAAATGATGAAACAAACAACAAACCGCTAGGGAAACCGCAATCAAACTAGACAACACACATCTGGGCCATAAAATGTTGTCATTCCCTGACCATCAGCTAAGAGTTCCCACAGAAAAGCTCTACTGCACCCTGGGGTCCCAAGCTCTTCATTCGGTCTCCTGGCGGGATTTACCCTAGGACTTCCATGGACTTCCGGTGCTCCGTCAACGACCAATCTATGTCAATGTGCAGACTTGGTGTGTGTGGGTGTGTATGTACTGTAATGTTATGTAATGTAAGTGCAACGTAGTGTATATTGACGCATCATAACATATATATATAGAGGTATATACATATTGCATATGATGTGGTATTTACGGCTATGGTATCATATTCTGTGTATGTATATATATATATATCTATATATAATTATATATTATAGTATATGGATAGTTCTCTGCAGGTAAATCAGCTGCACCCCGCTCCTACACCGCTCCAGTGCCGCCATGACGGCGATTTTCCCGGCGAATCTCTGCAATGGTGAAGTTATATTTCTGCATATCCATAACATACATATGATGCATATCTATGCATATTCTATGTACATGTAAATATACAAATACATACAAATACACATTCATAAGGTAAAATAAAGAAATATTCATGTCTTTGGTACACAATTCATACATAGAGACATATTCTATGACATGACACAATGCTGCTAGAACCTTGGAACTTTGGCTCTGGCAGTGTGACAGAACTCTATTACAGTCCGAACCCAGAGTTGCACCATGGTTTTGGACCTTCAAAAACTGCCGACAGCTGGCGGGTCCCACAGCATGGACCTGGGATATTCCATGAGGTCACCGTCTGAGCAGTGGCTACCCCTGTTTCGTCAGTTGGATGATCATCCCCGAGACGTGACTTTCGAAGATTCTCAAAGGGTATCCCCCGGGACCCTGCCTTGCTCCTTTCCTGCAGCGGGCAAGGGAGGATGGAGATCTTTGGTTGGAACATGTTGCATATTTGGATATATTTTACATTACCTGAATATATAAATGTGTGTATATATATATATACACATAATGTGTATATATAAAAATATACATACACATAATGTATATATATATGGATATAGTAATATATATATATATATATGTATATATATAATAATGTATGTATATATAAATATATATACATATATATACATATATTGTATTTATAGTTAATGTATATATAAATATAGTATTATATTGTATGTATATGATAATTATTATATATATGTATTATATGCATTGTATGTATGTATATATATTTATATATACTATACACACAATATATACACATATAATATGTACATACAGTAGATCCATTCCAGGTGGGGTCATAAGAGCTTTTGAAAAAGAATACGTGAAGCCTCATTGCAGCGAAGAGGACGGTGCGGAGGCATGGGGAAACGTGTGGCTTCAACCATGTGGGGAACTACGAACGACCCTCCTGAGTTCTAGTGCCGCGCTATCATGGCCAACTGATACAATGTGGTGCCCCCCAGTGATGTTTGTTGGTTTATAAACCCCATTAACTAGTTATATCTACCATAAACCATAGTTATTGGAGTTATTGACCAACTTAGCTATCTAGTGGGCCCCACTTTGTATTCATTTACAGAAGTCACAACTTTTGCTGGGATTTGATCTTCCTCTGCTTGTAACAAAACATCATTAAACCGTCCCATCCGGGACAAGTCTTGGATTTGTTCACCAACAAAATTTCAATATTATTGGTGAAACACCATGACCTACCGGTTTCACCATGGATTTACCCACGGTTTCTCTTAGCCTTCATGGGACACTCCCCTTGTTGAAGCCCGGATCGATTCCTTCGGGAGATCCAAGCCGGGGATGCTGATGGGATTCGGACTCCGACGACAAAAAAGGCGACATCACAAGTCGTCTTCGAATCTAATAGTGATGTTTACTATTCATATGTTACTATCATTGTTATATATATATGATATATATATTACTATATTTAATATTTAGTATTTTTTTTTACTATAATATATAGTACTGTTACGAGATCATAATCCACGGAGTTTGACGATCTTTTCCGCTTCAAAACAGTCAAAGCTCACGAATCAGGTCCAATCGTACTGCACACTTTCAGCGGCAGCTGCGAGCAGGAGCTGCTATGGCAAACCTGCATCTGCCCTCGAACTAACATATAAGTAATGAAACTAGATAGGTAGGGATAGATAGATACATAATGATACATAGATAGTTTGTACATATATATATACATACATATCTAATCTGTTTGATGTATATTATATTATATTATGTAATATTATATTATATTATGTTATATTGAATTATATCACATTGTATTAAATTATTTTATCTGATGATACATCTACACACGTATCGATATAACGGCCAAACTAATATGGGAATAGCTCACGTCAACTCACGTCAAAATGACGCTGATGCTGGCCCAACACGGCCGGAACGGAAGCATCGGCATATCCAAATGCAGGTAAATATACCGGTATATTGGAGGTTTCCTGAGTCATAAGGGTACCCCTAGTTATCACCCATGAATAGATTGGATTTTCCATGAAATAAACCCATCCAGCCATTGGGATATCCCCATGTATGGAAACCCCCACATGTATATGTATATCATGTAAATATGAATCATTAATCGTTGCTGGTGTCAACTTCCCCAAAATAAGTATGCTCATCATTATGATCATCATTCCCAAAATAGATATGCTTGAAACATGTTGAACATGTTTGAAAACAAAAAATATTTTAGTGAAACCACCGACCAGATGATCATTGCTTAGATACCCATTCATATTCTATCCCATTTGTTGATGGTTACATTTCCATTTCTTGACGCTTAAAACCTCCACATTGTTTATGTAATGTATATCCCTGTACATCTGACCAGTGCTTCAGGGCGCAAATCTACCAAGTCCGGCTTCGGACGCTGAATCCGGCTGCTGGGAAAAGTCACTGCTCCGAATGTCAAGGAGCCAGAGAATGAGAGAGACACATGGCCCCATCAGTTTGAGGCACAGAAACCTGATTGCTGTGGGTTTCGAAGATACGTCGATTCACGAAAACGGATCCTGAAATAGCCGGCCACGAATCGTGCGCCTCCTTCGTTAAAGCCAAAGCCAAATCATTCAATCGAAATAGTGAAGAAACTGTTGTTGTTTCCAGGCGGAAAACAAATCAATCGGCTGAAACTGGCATTGCAAGCATTTTTCTGGTTGTAGACCCATCACCGCTCAAAGATCTCAAAGATATGTGAGCTCATCCAATTCTTTGCATTATCGCTACCCTCGGCTATGCTAGAACAACCCTTCTTCGGATATATCCGTTCCACCTATGACCACGTTTCGATAGCTTACCCGACAATCCCAGAGGTGATGATGGTCGATTAACCTCATTGACTCCGAAAAATCGTCACACAGCAACTAGGCCGAGATCTTCCGTGGCCGCAGCTCCGGACCACATCTTTCGTTGGTGGAATCACTACATGGGGGACCCAGTCCCCCTGCGAAGTTCATTTGACAAACCTACTGTGGAGCTACCATACTTTCTTAAAAATCGAAACATCCAGGGGCCATGGGGGGTGGACGTCAACTGCAATGATGCACAGTTGCTGCTTTTCTGTGGAATATGCAACACTTCGCAAAAAGAGGGGCACCCCTTATAAAGCATTCCTGATGGGTCTGGGTCACAATTTCATCGCAGAAAATCATCATCACACTTGCTGGACATGTTTCCTACGGTTCTCTGGGATCCATTTGTTAAAGAAAAACTAGTGAAGCCTCATGGAAAACCTATTTTATCCAACAAAATGGCCATGAATAGGGTACTATCCACATTTTTTGGTCCCAATTTATGACCCACACCGATTCATTAACGATTCAGCAAGTGAACAGTTTTCTCTCTCAAGAGGTGCTTGTGCGTCAGCCCAGGCGAGAAAGCATAGCCTCGAACATGGCATGATTTGGACCCACGTAACGCAGAGGATATGTGTCCGTAGGCACAAATGGATCAAAGTAGATTATATACACATTCATTATTTCCAGTAGAAGTGAAGCCAAGTATGTATAGGCAGCCATGTTTACATGTATAGATGCACACTACATGTATGTATGTGCATCCATGAACAATCATGCTCATCATGTGTATGCATTGTATGTATATGCACAAACAGTAAATTGTGTACGCGTACATCATATGTATATCATTACATATATAATATATACATAGCTATATACACGCAATAAGTAAACGATATAGAACACATGTACAAATTATAAATTTCCATCGCAAAGCCAATCACAATACAAACCAACATGCAGCCCCTGCATTCCTGTGGTCTCGTGGCTTACCTGTCACCATGGGCATCTACATCGCTGATATCACCAGACCGGATACGTTTCTGGATGCTTCCCAATCTCAATTATGCACTATATCAATGGCCATTTCAGGAACCTAAATTGGAGGTACCTACCATATATAAGGCCTATGTAAGGGAATATCCCCACAACATATGGCCAAAAATATTAAATATGGTACTAACGTACCTCCATTTTAGGATCCTGGAATTCCCATTGACTATAGAGAACAGGTTGAATAGCAATGTCCGCATGATTCATGTCCAACATGAGGATGTACCTTATCACATCCTCTCATTGTCATATCTCCAATGATTTTTCCACAATCTGGGGCAAAGGTTATATTTGTTGGTGTACAAACCCCATTAGAATACGAGTACTATATGTAGTTATAAGTATCATAGTATATCATAACGTATCATAACCATAGTGTATATAACTATATATAAATATGTTATAAAATGTTATAAACTCACCAAGCAATCGCCATTTTCTAGCGCCGCCCCACTGAATGATGTTCCGTCATCCCATGGATAAATGGAAGAGCGAAATCCGATGTTTACCACCAGGGATGAAAGCCATCAAAAATCATGGGATAAACATGGATAAACATGGGATAATCCTATTAAAATAATGGGATGAACGCCTATAAATCATGGGATGTTTACATATGTTTACCACCGTTTTCAAGTGATGATTCGGATTTCGCTGGCCCATGTTAGTAAAGCAAATGTCAAAAACCCATATAAATATTCATGCTTCATAAAAATAGCACCTCAAAAGAAATCGGTCAGTGGAGATGGTGGATCTACCATTGGTCTACCATTGGTCTACCATTGGTCTACCAGTGAGCCGGGTGTCCATGGAGAAAGCCACCAGATAGTAGCAGAGCTTGGTGACCTGAAACATGTAGAGTCGCTTTCCTGGCAGAGAATATCTGAGGGACCAAAATTTGTTGCCCATAGTGGAAGGTGCTTATTTCATACCATAGTGGATAAATCATAGGTTAAAAAATAGAGATGTTTTAGAATGGTTTGGAATTGGGGAGATGATATGAATACACAAAAAGTCAATCTTTCGTCCACACAAAAATAGGTAATCTTTTTCTGGCTGGTGATTTTCCATGTGTTTCGCATGAAAATGGCGCATGATTTTCCATTACTTTCTGTTTAATCCTCCATATGTTTTTTCCTACATCTTTTCCTCATGTTTTCTATGGCTGGTTATTTTCCATTTTTTCGCAAACAACAGGATTTTCCCATGATTTTCCACTCTCCATCCAGTTGCTACTTCAAGGATCATCCCGTCTGTACGGAACTGGTGTTTTTCCAAGCCTGGTTTTACAACAGCACCATGGTTTTTCAAAACTATGGGAGCCCGATCCACTCTTGGTATTTATTAATAAATAGTGGATTTACTCAAGTAGATAGTGGATTTACCACATAGGTCATGTCCTAGGGAAACCCAACTGCGGATACCTCCACCGAAATACCAACCCTAGTTAGCCTAGTTATAAACAATCACGTACCTTTCTTTAGAAAAACAAACGCTGCAAAATTATCTAATATTGGTAAGTTGGTTTATAACTAGGTCAACTGTTTGAACACTTACCCAGTTGACCTAGGTATGCGCGTTTGTTTGTTTTTTGTTTGAAATATCAAAGACTTGACTCGAACAATGACGCACATACACACACACATAACGGAACCTTTTTTCCGAGAAGGATATCTTTCGCCAATGACATGTCATGTTTGACATTAGTAGATCGTTTTAGTAGATCGTTTTATTCTCCCCTTCCTAACCGTCATATTTCTTTTAGAGTGACAGAAACAAAAATCCCCAGAAACAACAAAGGGATCAAACAAAGGATAGAAAAACAGTGATGGGCCCCACCATGTTCCTGATGTTAAAGTTTTCCCCGCATTCCGGGCCCCAGTCACATTCCATTGTTTGGTTTGTTTCATGTTTCATCAGACCACCAGGGAGAAACAAACATCTCAATTCATCTGTGAAGTTGAGAACAATACAACATCATCATATACTGGTTGGTGGTTGACCTACCTCTCTGAAAAATATGAAAGTCAGTTGGGATTACTATTCCCAATATATGGAAAAACCTGTTCCAAACCACCAGCCAGTATAGCAATCCAATCATTGGCTGATTTGAGTCAACGTTTTTTCATGGTTTGCCCAGGTTTTTTGGGGGCCAACAGTCGGCCCAGATCTACAAAAAGGGACACCCAGATCTGTCAACGACTCCTCTCTGTTCGACTCATCTGGATGTAATCTGCTTCCGCTACCCTCTGGTACCTTAACATAGCCATGGTTTTTCGATGGCCCTGATCGAAATGGATGGTTTACCTATTAAGACTGATGATTTTCCATGGCTATGTTAAATAACCAGAGGGTACATTTAATATGGAATCTGACAACTGCGGTCCCAGAGGTAATTTTAGTATATTGGATATGGCCATGGTAAGCTTCCATGTCAAACTCACTGAGCGTTATTGTCCCCAATCAATCCACCACAATGTAGCATGATCCAATTAACCTCCTGTAAACTAACAGTTCGATGTGAAAAACCTCCATTTGTACATCATTTGACGCGGGAAACCCCACGGGTTTTCCGAATCGTTTTGTAAACGTTGACCCCGGGCAGGGCGCCAAGGCCACACCAAGGTCAGCCCCAGCCTTGCAGGTAGAAACCTGCTTCACTTTGTCTGATGTATTGGACCATGTACCTGTCTGGCAGTTGAAGGAATGAAGTTCACGACAGATGGCTAAGTTGCTTTACAACTCCAAGAACTATGGTTTATGATACTTATAACTTGTAACATCTTATAACTGTGGTAAAGTAAATCATTTAATCGGATTTGTTAACCAACTTAGAAGTGGGAGGCCCCAATATTGTAGTAGATATATCGAACTAGTTCATTAGGTGAAAATGAATCAAGTTATACCCACATAGCTACGGAAAATCCAGCATGTTTAATGGGTACATCATAGAACCAATAAATGGGCATTACTGTATTTAAAAACAACTGTTCGAATCTGTAATTACAGCAGGGTAGTCGGGGGGCATCATTAGGGGCATCCCCAAGAGAATGATAAACTCCCATAAAAAATGTTGGTCCCCTTATCAATAAACCAAGGCAGGCTTTAATGAAAAATCCTAGGTTGAGATTGAGCTGCAAAACTGAGGTGCAAGCCGAAGTGGTGATTTTTCGCAAAATTGTTGGGTTTGTTTGGACATGGTTATACAATGTTATACACCAATTGGGTAAATTATAGTAGTTCACTCACCTGAAATGTTGGGTCATTTGGGATGATTCCTCTTATGAACCATTCCAGTGAGATCAGTGAGGTCGTTATAATTTACCCAGATCTATGGACTGTTCAAAGGGAAACAACGATGGTTTGCTGGAAAATCTTCCATTTATACATAGATTACATAGATCATTTTCTCATTGAAACTTCCATTTATACATTCTGCCCCAGTTCTTTTTTAGTTGCAAAAAATGTCAACCCCCAAAATAACTATAGAAGTAGCATCAGGTTATTTAACAGTTTGCCATGGAACATCACCATGCTATTAATAGGTACACCATCTATTTCGATTAGGGCCATCTATACCATGGCTATGTTAGTCATAACCAGATGGTAGCCAACAAACATGGGGATTTCATTGGATTTTCATAGGATTTCATGGGATTGATTGGTGAATATAACTCCAATGATATGTTCTATGGTTCATGCATAAACCCATCGTTTTCACTTGGAGTTTCCGACCGTTGCCGACCGGCCCCACGGCCCCGCCCCCCAGGATCCCGGAGCACTGACGCCCAGAATCCATCCAGTTGACACCCGGACTGATGACCGACTTCCTCATCTCCACAGTTCCAGTCGTTTTTTTTGGGATTTACATATGATATTAATATGATATTATTACGTATTATTATGTATTATAATTCCCTATGGATCCATAAACACTAACACTGTCTGAGAAGGTACGGCTAACCCTCCAAATGATAGGAAATTATACCCCAAACACTTCCTAAGAAGGTACTTGGATCCATAGGGTTTATGTATTATAATTATATAATTATATATATATAATTATATATATATACATATATACCTATGCCATATATTCATACTGGATATCATCCCCATGAAAAATATCGATTGTGTGTGATGAAAAGTGCCATGGTATCGTATCCCATGTTTGTTCCTCTACATCCTACCATGTTGCTTGCTGTTTCAACCCCGATATTCTGGGCATGAGTCTGGCTGAAATATTTTCGCGAATTCGCGACATCCGAAACTAGCGGTTATCATACGGCCATCGCCGGGGACGGTTCCCCGCAATCCTATAAGGTCACTATAATTTATGCAGATAAGTGGAAAATTAACGTCCTCAATAGGTAAGTCGTCATGTTTATCGTCTATTTCCATGGGCTATGGCTTCCAGTTTGCAAACTCTTGAATAACCACAGGCTACAAGTAGGGGTAAGTGTTTACATAGATGTGTAAAAACCATGGGAAAACGCGTTCGGAAAATGATCTACAGATGGAGGGTTTTCCACATCTGGATGAAAATGATGTAATGGATATGAAATAGGGAACATGATCAAACATCCACCGTATATTTTGGCAACCGTATTTTCAGACAAATCCGTCTATCTGGGCAAATTGTGATATTTCACTACCCTGAAATAAGACCAATATTGAGATACCCCCCAAATCCTAACCATGATTCCAGTGAGGTCGCGATTAAGAGGTTGGTTCCCAGATTCAATATACTGTACTTTAGTTCTACAGACACCTAGGGCTACCCCTAAATAATCTGGTTAAAATAATAATAAACCATCCCATGTTTGATGTTTTTGATCACCAATTTATGGTGAATTTGGGAATGGTTCATGAGTGTTTATTATTGTTTTAGCCACATTAATCCTAAATCATCATCTGGTTGGTGGTTGACTTACCCCTCTGAAAAATATGACTTCGTCAGTTGGGATTATGAAATTCCCAATATATGGAAAATAATCCATTCATGTCCATTCATGTTCCAAACCACCAACCAGATATACATATATGATCATATATGTACCAAAAATAATCCATTTATGTTCCCATATATATGGTTATACACCAATTGGGTAAATTATAATAGTTCACTAACCTGAAATCTTGGATCATTTGGGGATGATTCGCCTGAAATAAACCATCATTCCAGGGCTTGGTCAGTGAGGTCGTGAACTAACCAGTCATCCATATAAGGCCGAAATTTCAGGGAAAATCCCCAATATAGCCAAACAGATGGTACGTTTACGTACCTCCATGTTACCCAGATGAAATATCAATACATCACCCACCATTAACCACCATTATTAACCACAATTAACCACTATTAACCATTATAATTAGCCATTATTAACCATTATTATTAGCCATTATCAACCACCATTAACCACCATTAACCACTATTAACCACAATTAACCACTATTAACCACTATTATAATCCATTGATGGGTCATGAACTAAACCATCCAGCCTTTTCCAAGGGACCGTCGGTCAAACTGCCATGAGTTCACCAGGGGAGCCACGCGCGAGGCCTTCTCAGTCACAGATGCGCAGCGCATCAGGACGTACAGGAACAACAGCAACGGAGGGGCCTGGGGAAATCTCAGAAATCATGGGAAAGCACCGGCTTTTTCCATGGGAAAACTATGGAAAAACGAAGGAACATGATGGAAAATGATGGAAATTAGTGGGTTTTTCTATGGGAAAACTCATGGAGCCATTGGAGAAGGGACAACTTCGTGGTCCAACTAAGCCATTGGAGCACGGGTCTTCGCAACAACGACAATCAACAAGACTGCTTTATTTTCATAGAGATAAATCAGACATTTGGTCATGCAAATTCAGGGTGTGTTGTTTTGTGTTTCTGCAAACTTTGCCTCAAATGCATTCAGGGACAAGTCATTACTTGGAGGATCATCCCACTTAGTAAGCCTCCCCCAAGTGGAGTATCCCATGTATAAATGGGTAACAACCAAAGCTCCCCAGTTACTAACCACTTACGAAGTGGAATGACCCTCGATGTAGCCAGTGGAATATACCGATACCCGTTCGTGAAAATTCACATGGCCACCTAGACAAACACCGCTATACATGGGGTTTGTTTGCCCGAGCTCCCTAAAATCGTTTGCATAGAACCCTACAAACACCGGTTTGGAAGATGGGTGCCAATATGGTTTTCTCAACTTGGACATCGACATATGTGCATGTTGTTTTTAAATCTACTCCAGGATGAGGTTTGTATGTCAAGAAAGCCCCAAAATCATTTCCAGGAACGTCATGAGAAGGTATGAATTTCACCATATATGGGGATGAGTCAAAACCCTGGTACCTAGTGAACCCCAAAATAGCTGGTAAATGGATGTTCATCCCACTAAAATATATCTATAGGTATTGGCCCATAGTCATATATATACACTTGACAAATCCAATGATTGACAAATAAAGAAATCGTGAATACATAACAAATTACCAATATATAACAAATCATTGGATTATTGATTACCAATAATATCATTGGAAATTGAATACATAACAACATGATTACCAATTGTCCATTGAGAAACTTGGAAAATCGCCTTTTGGAACGCCCAAAAATCACCAGCAAAACAAAGGGATCGTTTTGGCGCAAATCCCCAACTGGTTTTGGGACATCCAAAGTGGGTCATCAATTGGTTGGCAACATCCAAAAGTAAAAAACATGGCCCGAAATCGCAGTCAAAAATCAGTACTGAAAAAAAAATATAACTAATGCCATGTATAATCAGTTATAACTAATACATTGCCATAACTGTAGTTCTCCAACTTCAGTTTCTCCAACAAGTTTCACAGCTCCAAGTCGCAAGCCAGGCAATAAGCATCACCAACTGCACCTGGATGCCAAGAACATCCGAGGCATCTGGGAGATGTTCAAAAGGACAATTAGGTATTGATAATTTTTGATATATGATTTAGATGACGATATAATAGGGATGTATAATATATTTCATAGGATTTCATAGGATTTCATAGGCATTAGTCGCCACTTTGATAGGGATACAATAAAATTTCAATATATTTCATAGGTATAGGATATATGATATAACAACTTTAATGGGGATACTATGATTATACATTTTCCGACGAACCCATGTAGATGAGAATCTGTTTATATAATTACATCTAGCCATAAGCGATTATCATGTCCGGATGAATACATACAAATGCAGATCAATTGGATGTTAATTTTGAATGAATGATGTCATCTGCAAAAAAAAACTGGCACGTCACCAATTTAACATCCCGGGGGACAACATTTATCTGAGCTTTGCAGTAATTCTCCATCAACATCACCTGTGAAGCACCAAAACAAAAATGGGGAAATCGCCGGGTTCCCATGTGATAGGTACCAGAGGGAATCATGACAGGCCCTTAAACCAGTGGGACAGGCCTCACACCTATAAACTGTGTCATTTTCTACCTTCTTTATAGGCATCCAAACCTATCATCATATAATGATGACCCAGGGTATACCTCTGGTAAACATGACCAAAAAACTATGGAAATCACCATGTTATAGCTGGGAAAATCAACTATTTCTATGGCAATGTTCAATAGCGAACTCTTAGCTTACCAGAGTGTAAACATCTCCAATAAACATATATTTTTGCCCATAAACATCTATGTTTGCCCATCTAAACCAGTGTTTTTTTGTTCACCCTGAGACAAACATAGGCCATCGATCCATACTCTCAAGAGGCCATGCGTCAGGAAAACGAACCAAAGCGCCCAAGAGCCACCATGTTTATCATGTTTTTTCATTCCATAAACTGCCTCAAAAGACACACACTCACAAAGCTATATATATATATTATGTATATATATACATATAATCTGTAAATAAATATATATATATATATACACATAATTATATAAGTATATATAGTAATTACCTGTTCTTGTCGATTTTTTCCATCATACTCAACTATGGATAGATAGTGAGGCAACAAGAAATAGTTGTGGCACACAACAGGTCACCTGCCGAGCGACGTTTGACAGCTGCCCGCGTTCGTGTTCGGTGCGCAAAAATGCCACTTCCAGTAAGAGCAGCAAAGACACGCTGCAGGAAGAGCCAAGCAGGAGCAAAGATGTCTGGGTTCCGCGCAGGGAGGGATCCACTGGTTTAACTCTTAGGGGCACCCGGAAAGTGGAGACCTCCAAATAGGGATAGGAAAAAATTGAAACACCCTGTTTGGGGCTTATAAATTGGTAGTCGGAGGCGTATCCCCTGTAGCTATTGGAACTGCGTCTTCAACGGAGAGACTGCTTCACACACCCACAAAAATGAAATCTTGTTGGATTGAAAAAAAACACCCAATATTACAGTCAGTTGGCTATTACAGTCGTGTCCCAGTCCCAAAAAATCGAAGAAACCACGAACCGGGAATCTACAAACACTCACCCAACTTGTCCACTGCCCTGCATCCATCTACAGGGGTTTCAACATAGTCTACCCAACAATTTCAATTGTTGATCATCACTTTCCCTATGCGATGGCTATTTGGAAAACCCCATGGGGTATCATCAGTTTTGGATCCTGGACGTGGATTTGCGGAACCAAAGAACATCAGAAACATCTTCCCCAAAGATTCCCGGTTCGTGGATTTCCCACTCAAATCAGAACATCATCAGCAGATCCAGGAAATGATAGGATTTTGCTGGATTTATCGCCGGGTTTTGCTGGATTACAGGTCCCGAAAAATCATTCCTTTTGCTGAGATCCAAGGCACACTGAGCTTCATGGAAACTTGGCGTAACGTGGCTTGCACCACATTCCAATCCTGGATGGCCTCAGCGATTACAAGACGGTGATAAGAGACACTGTATCTCTCACATTCGATACGTATATATATAAATATTGTATGTCATGTACTGTTAATGTAATGTACAAGTACTGAAATGTAAATGTAACATACTGTATGTATTTGTCTATAGAATCATAACATATATACCTATTTATAATTCACATTTATCTACTACTTATACCCAATACTTATATCTACAATTTCAACATGATTAAATTCATGATTTTATAAGTATATATATATAGATACACTTTGATATCTTTGATATACACTTGTGGGGCCACCCTTTACGATATATAGAAAAGTTCGTGAACGTTGCTCCAATTTCACTATGTCCCATGATGCGCATAACATCTTGTAACTTGTAACTATGATATTCATGGGGTTTATAAACCAACAAACATTACTGGGGGACTTTCAAATCCCATTAAATCTCATTAAACCAACCATTAAATCCCATTCAATCCTATGGTTCTTCATGGGTTTCTAAATCAGCTAAAGGGGGGGGCTACATCTCCTGACGAGCACAGCGTCGATTGCCATATCCATCTGCTGAAAGAACTTCACCGAAAAACTGTCGATGGCCAGTTCCAAACCTGTCGACATCGGGGGGTTTCCATAGTCATGGGGGTACCCCAATTGCTGGATGATTTATAATTTATAATGGAAAATCCCAAAGAAAAGTGGGATGATTTGGGGGTACCCCTATAACTGGATGGTTTATTTCATGGAAAATCCGTCTATGATGATGACTGGGGATACCCCTAGTTTAAGGAAACCTTTATATCGTGTCATCCAAGTCGTGTCTTTTTCTGCGTGGATTTCCGATGTTTCCATGGGGCAGAGTGGAAACAGGGATGTTACCCTCTGGTAAACGTTTACAAAAAACTATGGAAAGATCCACCATTTTCTAGCTGGGTAAATCCACTATAAATCACCATTTTCTAGCTGGGAAAATCCACTATCAATGGCTATTTTCAATGGGAAAATCCACTATAAATCACCATTTTCAATGGGTAAATCCACTATAAATCACCATTTTCTAGCTGGGAAAATCCACTATCAATGGCTATTTTCAATGGGAAAATCCACTATAAATCACCATTTTCAATGGGTAAATCCACTATAAATCACAATTTTTAATGGGAAAA
>Ga0126342_10006923_pt1 | contig 20190 bp, 13 predicted proteins | sample Cyp1metagenome_FD_92528 | JGI IMG/M metagenome (GOLD analysis project Ga0126342, IMG submission 92528) | Coral microbial communities from Lord Howe Island, Old Settlement Bay, Australia - Cyphastrea 1 metagenome | ecosystem: Host-associated > Invertebrates > Cnidaria > Coral ...
TGCCAGATAGAATGTCAAATAGAATGTCAGAAGATATGTCAGATAGAATGCCAGAAGATTTGCCAGTAAGAAAATGTATAAATGTCATGGTGGGGATCACACGAAGTAAAGTAATTTTTTTAATAAAAAAAAGTGTGAACTTTTCAACACGGCCATGAAACAACTGGAATAGCATGAAAACCAGATGCAATTTCGTGGAGTACGATAAGACTCAAGAAGCGCGCCGGCAATACAACAGGCAAAGGAACCACTTTGTCGTTTGGTTGGAACCCACTCTGAGCCCTTTTCTTTTTTGCGTGATCTTGAATGCTGTTTCCGAGTGCACATATTTTGTCTTCCATACCTCATTGCCTAGCTAGGGTGGCTGTGGGTATGTTTAGTCATGAAAATGTTTTTTGGGAGACTTGAAGTGCTGGAGTTGATAGAGTTCCTGTTTTGTTGAAGCCATGTCACTAAACCCCAGTTTTTGTTGGTTCAATCCCCATTTTGTGTGGTTAACACCCCATTTTTGATGAGTAAATCATGTCAAAAAGTTTAGATAATCTCATATTTTGATGGTTCGATGCCCCATTCCATGCCTTGGTTCATTAATCCAAGACAAATCATCAAAGAAAAAATAATTGTAAACCAGATGCTAGCATTGTTGGCTGCCCAGGCGCCTGCTTTTCAACCGATGAACGGCCAAAACTACGGCGCTTCGGCCTACCGCGGAAGCTATGGAAGCACGGCTGGAAGCTTTGCACCGGTGCAGGTATGCGAGGCGATTTGGGGGCAGGCTCTGGCCCATTGCATATCTACGTTGGTTTACGGTTTACATATGATTACATATACACAGATATAATCACCTTTATATATGTTTTTACATATTTGTATTGTATATACGGTACAATGTGTATATACATAATTATAATAGATACACATTAGAGTTCATCACTACGGGGTTTGGTAGACCCACTCATATATGTACATGGGTTTTATAGACCCACTCATCACTACGGGGCACCACCTTTAATGGGGCACATGTTCAGGCAGGATCTTGCAAAATACTAACAAGATCTCGTAGGGAGCACCAATTTTTGAACTCGAAATTTGAACACTATTTTTGCTGATTTTTAGCCAACAGAGTCTATTCCGCTGGGTTGGCCGGATCATGCGATAATTCCACTGGGTGGCTTGACATTTCCGCTGACGTCTTATCGTGAGGTGCCCGTGACGGTCGATGTGTGTTCAACAAGACACGTGAAGTCGTATACATGCTGTATATCTTCTGGTTGGTGGTTTGGAACATGTTCTATTTTTCCATATATTGGGAATAATGATCCCAATTAACTAGTATTTTATGTATTTTTCAGAGGGGTAGGTCAACCACCAACCAGTCTTGGTAGATGAAAAAATGTTAACATCACCCACGACGAAAAACTGGAGATGATGATTGGGATTGGGGGGATCATCCCAATATTACCATGTTTCAGGTTGATAGTTCTGCAGTATTATTTCAGCCAGACAATCTATGATGGTTATGATGATCGATTTTTGGGCTTAAAAAGAGATATGCAGATATGCCACCCAGGTATGTAAGTTGTCGATATTCCAAGGAGATTAGTATAATAACCAAAAAAATCTGTGTATATATACGTATATATATATATACAGTGTATATATATATATGTGGTATATATATATGTATATATATATATATATTACATACATATAGGTACTGGTCAAAATAAATATACATACAGCAATATATGTATACGTACTTACATATGTTTAAAAAAAAAATGATTTGTTATACCTATTTACTTGTATACTTTTAAACTTAAACTTTTATGCTTATATACCGTTATAATCCTTTATACTTGGATATGTAAACATTAACCTGTATATATACTTATTTCATCTTATATCTATAAACTTAGATTTATATATGTATACGAATACAAATGTGTATATAATATATACTGAATTATATGTATTGTATATACGAATACAGTTAACAAGTATACTAAGTAAACGGTTTAAGGATACATACTGAAATATGTGTATATATTTTACATATAGATACTTATATACGTTTTGTGTTTTACTTATACCCACTTATATTTTGAAGTATATATGTATATATATGAAAACTAATATGCCTACATACTTATATTTGCATACTCTTATGTTCGTCAGATCAGTTTTTTTGTTTACTTATATAAATGTTTCTGAGTACATACATGCATACATACATACATACACATACATGTGTATATACATATATATATGCTTTCTAATTATGCATTATATATATATATTGTTTTTACTAGGTACTATAATTTGCATATGTGTATTTACATTTCTAAGTATATTTCTATGTATACATATTGATATGTATGCTATAGAATAGATATACTTATATACAGACGTAGTTTTGCGAATGTGCCAAAATAAATAAATATAAGCACACAATTACATGTATATACAATACACATATTTTTATTGATGACAATACTATGCATTGCCGCAGATGCATTCAATACATATCATGCACAGGTAAAATTGTATACCTTTACGCACCTATATACTAATGTATACATACACATACACGACTATATCTATAATTATATATATATGTGTCTTTATACCTATATGTATGTAGACTATTCAAATATCTTTATGCATTTCATCATTTTACAGCAACACATTCCAAATTATAGATACAATGCTTATGTATGTACACGAGTATACGTATGCCCAGAAACAGATCTATTAGGTTATCAATATTTATAGATGTAAATATGTGTTAGTGTAAATAGTAATGGTATACTAATACATATATATATATATTATCTATTTACGTACACGTATGTAAGATACTTTCACAACACGTTGTTGACGAAAACACATACATATATATATATGTATATATATATATAGATAGATAGATAACCGTTTTTGTATACTTACATATTTTCTTGTATATACATATTTTCATTCTCATATATACATATATATATATATATATGTATTATATTTACGCACATAAACTTGCATCTATATATACAGAGTAATACACATACGAATGCATGATATGTATATATACACACTTGTTTGTGTGTACGAACACATATAACGATTATACTATATGTGGGTACATACTGGTATATATCGATACATCTATATACATTTATGTTTTTGTACATATACACAATTATATGTTAAAATAGTTCTTATAGATGTACATTCGCACTAATATGTATATGTAAGTAGTGTAACATAATGTGTGATGTGATTTGTGTATGTTTGCATGTGTACTTCGCGTATTTACTTACTTTTCAAATTTGTGGGTGTTGCTATTATGTATGTATATATATATATGCATTCTAATTTACAGATACTATAATACATACATACATATAGATATTGATGTGTACAGTATATGATATATGATGCCTATTTTTGATATTTATATAGTTTGGTTTACACACATGCGTATATGCACTTAAATATGTGCCCCTTTTTGGTACATATGTGGACATGTGTATACATATATATACATACAGATACACGTGCATATATCATGCAATACATGTGTATATAAAATAATGCAAATACGTTTATACAACATCTTGGTGGTGTACATATATATATACATACTTATTTAGACATGTACATACGAACGTTTCTATACTTTTACACACCACTATGCTACTACATATCTACACATACATTGGTATATGTATACAAATACCTCTTTTAAATATGCATATCTGTATATATTTATTTATGTATATATATATATTCTTGATTTTGGTTGCTCTCCGTCAGGCAGCTGTGGCTGCAGCAGATGCACGGCGATCCCTTGCACTGCCTGCTTCATTTCAAGGCGACGAGCCGCGGCGCTCGTCGGGCCCAACGGGTGAAACGGGTGAAGCAGTGTTCAAAACCCTGGTTGGTTGACGATTAGGTGGGGATTTCATACTGTAATAATCTAGCATACGGGGTTCCAACTAATAAGATGATTATTATCTAATTTCATAATATTTTAGTTGGTTCCAATCTCAAATCTCTGGGGATTATAAAATAATAAGGGGATCCCGTTCTTAAGCAACCAGAATAATGGAATGACACAGGGATTTTGAACACTGTTCATGTCAATCTTGGGAAGATGAGGTTGTAAACCACTGGGACTTTTGGTACCCAATTTTGAGATGAATCCATTTGGATTTACCATCAACAAAGATAACTCGTTCCGAATGGGAAATCATGAGTGTGTTCCACATTGTTTTGTCAATTTAATGCCAGGTAACCGATTTAGTCGTAAACACTTGTAAAATAAGAGATCTATGTTGGTAATTCTATGGGAGGTTGGAAAGGAAATGAGTCTGTTACCCGAATGTATACCTCAAATACCAAATAAGTGTAGTAGGCGAATGTTCCAGAATAAGATGCCGGCATTAAAATATAATGCCACACAATCTTTGTTGGGCTTTGGTAATCACATATCAATTCTTGATCAGGTCGGAGATGTTTGTTGGGGCACCCACTCTTGACTCTTGACCAATACTGAATGAGCAACCACACCCTTTCTGAGACTGGTTCATTCAATGGTTCAAATGGTTTTTTTTTGACAGGTCCTACATGGGTGTGTTTGAACATGGGTGAATTGCACCTTTTTTGGGTTAATTTAAATAATGATCATCAATGATGTGATTTGGGGGTACAGTAGCCTCTATTTCTAGACATGTCTCTCTTAGCAACCTCCGCGGCCATACCTTGTAAATGAATGTAAATGACGATTCAGATTGGAGGAATCACCCCGAAATTGGCTGATTGATGGTTTGGAATTACAACGTGCACAGCATCGATGTTATAATCCCATTAAAATGTGTTTTGCATCTGGCAAAAATTGTTGGTGATATTCCCATGCTAGATTCATCATTTGGTTGTACTACCGTTATATCTTCCCAGTATAATGGTAGTACTACCCATTAAAATGTGTTATATCTGGTATATTGCCGATCGGAAAATCACCTGTCAAGTGAAGTCCATTCGACATTTGACCTGCCCATTGAGATGAACAGGTCATAGCAGGAATATTTCTGCAGTTCTGAGGGTCGTTGCTGAGTTGTAGGCTCCACAGTAAAGGGTAGGTGAACGGCTAAAATAATTAATGGCTGCTAGAACTTGATGTATAAAAATATTCCAAATCGGGCAATAATCCAGCCAGAATCTGTTTTGTTGTTTTTTTTGCGACCAGACTCTGAGATTAGCTGTGCACAAAAAAAGTGGTCTAGAATGGCGGGAATTGATGTATGTTTGCCTTTGTTTTAGGCCAGAACCCTTACTTTTGATGATTTGTGCACTCGTGTTTTCGATCGCATGGCGAGTCTTCCATTTCTCAACATGGCCTTAAAGCCACCTCGATGGAGGGTGACATGTTTTTGTTGGACAGCACCTTGTGCAGACAATGGCACATGGATGTCGAAATCTCCCTAGTTACATGTGAACATCACAGCTTTGACCCATTCTCAACACAATATATATATATATATAGAATATACAAACATATCCCCATGTTTGTTGGTATAAATTCATATGTATGTTTCTGAAATCCTTCAAAAGATCCGAGCAGAAAACCCAAATATCATCGCTTTTGGAGGAAGGCCCCCGGTTTTGGGTTCAGCCCTGGCCCTTTGGAAATCTGCCCGGCCAGAATACGCCGTCCCTGAGCCAAAGCCTGAAGTTCCCAAGTTCGCGTTCGGGAAGCCCAGTGTTCCCACGCTGGTGAGTAGAAGGGGTAGGCGTAGCAGTTTGAATGGGGAAAATGATGGGTTCATTTGGGCATCATCAATTTCCATATTGAACGGCGATAGTTCGGGGTATACCAAGTGTCCATACGCAATCATTTAGCTAATATATATTGTTTGTAAATGTCGGTCATACATATTCTCATTGCGCAATGGAAGAAATGGAAATCTCTGAGTTTTGGGTGAATGCGCTTATTTTGAAGATTACAACGCATCGTGTCCCATAGTTTCTGAAGATGGTTTACGTGTCGGTCCATAAACATTCATGTAACAAAAACACTACACAATGAATATAGTTGCATGGGTGAAAAAATAAATAAATTTGCAACTGAATGGACTCATCCACTCCTGGAATGTGTTTGGTTTGGTCCCAAACAAGAGATTTTCTCAAACTGCGAAAGGATCCCCTGGTGGGGTGACACCCCTGGTTGCACCAAAATAGTTGGGACTTCTGGATATTCATCCCCCATATAATTATGTGTTATATATGTGGGTGTTCTCTAAAATGGGGGATCCCCGGTTCAATACTAAAATACCTTTAAATTTGGATGATTTGGTGTATCCCTGTTTCAGAAAACCCCTAGTCACATATATGTATCTATATGTATAGTGGATGTGTATGTGTATGTATACATATATACATATATATATATATATACATATTATGTATATATTAGGTGTTGATCCATCCCTGTATGAGAAATAAGCCTACATCATCCTACATAGACGGGAAATCGACCCACATGTTGTAAAGCGTCTGTGCTTTTGGCGGGACATGTGGAGTCTATTCAAACATAGCCACTCTAAAGGATGGTCACTCAATCACAGCTGCTGCTGGCCCCTTGGGATCCTTGAAATCTCACAGGGCAGTTCAGCAACAACAATGTCTACAACTGGGTGGGAAAGCCAGCAAATTGATGCAGGGGCCACAGATCACCATGATCTTTGGATTCCCAGGGCATGGGATGACCATAAAGCCTATGTACCCATGTAACCTGACCCTAGGACATTTTTGTTTGTGGGTGGTTTCCTTAACTGGGAACAATCAAATCACCACATCCAAGCTATCAAATTATTGGTCATCATATACTCCCATAATGTTCCATATGTTTGCTGGGGAAGCCATAAAATCTATATAGCGTTGTGTTATTGCGTGTGGGGCAATGGACAAATGTAAAGAAAGACCTGTACCGACATACAGAACTAAACAGATACAGGTAGATATGATCAGACATATAGTGTGTAGATTGGACATGTTCGGCAAAGAGAATGACATCAGCTAAGCTTAGCCCAGATTAGTGAATGTCCCTTGGTCACTTCCCAGGAAGAGGCCCAATACCTTCCAGCAGAGATTTTGGGGGTGTATGCGGTATGCTTGGGCAAGCGTTTCCTTAGTACCTGCTGAAAGTTACTGTGAACAACTCAGTCATAGGTGAAAATTTCTACATGAGCTATGAGTTATAAGCTATGTTTCTGGTGTTTATCCATACCTCCAAAACATGGTTTAAGGGTAGTCTGGCGACATACCCAGGAGGGCAGCAGATTGGTTGGATGCCGGACTTAAGGAGTCCTTGTGAGCTGTGACAATGTGCCATGGCGGGATACGCAGGATGGAGAATCATCTCAATCGACCTAGGGTCACCAGGCTTCCAGGCGGTTCAACTTACCGGGATCCTCCAAGTATGGATACCATGAAGGGTTCGGCATCCGGAAACCTCTCCTAGCTCTTTCCGGGCTCAGTGTTGAACCAGTGGATTCAGGAGTACCTGATTTTTGGACAAAACCACATAGATATCTGTCCCTTGCCAGAGTTGTTTGGAGGTATCTGTATCTCCGACAGTCTGGTGGACCACCAAGCGGGGTTGGGGGAAGGGTGAGTCTACATATTGTGGAATGGTTACCCTGAGACCTTGCACTAGAATTCATTATAATTTCATCATAAGCCACTTAAGATGAGTTTTCGAAACCATTACTCATTCAATGGAACTCTATAGCTTGACAAAGAGTAGAATCTTGCCTGGAGGTGCCCACGATACAATATTTGCTTTGTTTACCAAGACATGCGAAATCGAAGACATGCCGATATAATTATCTGGGAAAATTGTAACGATGTCACCACAACGTCACGAGAAATGACGTCACTAGGACTGCGGGAACTATCCTGAAATGAAATGTCCGAACGTTTCAGGATGTTTCAGGTATTTGACCCAGATTTATCACACCTTTTACGGACCCCAAGATGAAAAACAGTTTGTTTTTTTTGCATATCTTCTATTTGCAACGAATTTTGGGTAAGGCACATCCTCCTTATGAGGTTCCCAACCCCGCGAAATACAATACACCCGGTACAACCATATCCTAAAAGCTGGGAGTCGCAAAAAACTTCCGGCTGGATACCAAGTTTGATTCAGTTTGACACATGGCTCTTTCTTAGGACGGCTTTTTGGTGCCGTAGCCTAGTTTTTGCAGCGCTTAGGCTCAAGAACCAGGTTTTCCAGCCAAATCTTAATTTTTCCCAGGATATGGAGGTACAGGGTATATTATATATATATAATTATATATATTATACACATATATAGCACATATATATATATACATGTATAATTATAAGGTTTCGGCTGCAGGTGAGATCTGTAGCCCCACGGCCTGACTAACCTGAGCGGTTCGCCACGGAGCTACGAACCGCGGGCGCCGCCGTCTCGCAAGCGCCTTTGGCTGTGTTGTGCTCTGTCACCACTGAGCTGGGTGACATCACCTTTGCTTCAGCTCTTTGACTTTCTCGCCAGGGATTTCAAGGACCTTGCGGTGATTGTCAACACCCTTGAACATCTGTTCAGGGACGGGTTCCTGGGACACTGCCACAAACCAGGAGGGTTTCTACAATCTGGTCATTTTATAACTCTGGGGATTGATCTCTGTTCACGGCTTGGACACACTGATCTCTCGGGATTTATATTTGGCTGGTTTTTCTTCGTTTGCTACAATTTTGATTGGGGGTCCTTTTGACCTACATGCTCTTTGTGATTGTCTTGCTCTACGTGAACTTGGTCTTCTCGAAAGATTACACCTTCACAGAGAAGGCGCTCGAGGCGCCAAAGAGCCCAGGCCAGGTTTGCCTGGCACTTACACAAAAAGCGCCTGAGATCTTTGTCGGGTCGACAGCTTTTTCGTGTATACAGACTTTTACAGGTGCATCACACCAAGGACCCAAGTTTGCTTCATCGTGTACATCAAGCCATGTGGAAATCCAAGGATCCCTGGCGTTGTCTACATTGCAGCAAACTGAACAGGTTCAATGTGAATTGCTGTGGAGATTGCGGAGGTCACTGGGAGGATTTCATGGACCATACCTTCGTACCACCCAGCCAGCAGAACAAGAGCAATTCGAAAGCGACCAGATCTTCCAACCAGACCTCGAACAGACAGGCCTATGCTTCATGGAATTATCCAGAACCCTGGACTGGAGAGGACGAAGAGTGGGATTATCACTCAAGCAGATCGAGCTCACCCAGGCAACGGACTCAGTCTCCAAGGCAGCGTCAGGAGCCCAGGCGACAACGCAAGCCCAATCAGAATCAGAGAGGCAGAGGAGCCGGGAAGGGCAAGAATCAAATGAAAGGAGGTGCGAAAGGCAAGGGCAAGGGCAAACCTGCCATCGAGCTGCCTCCATGGACTACCAATGCAACCACATCTACATCAGCTTCAGCGGCGGCACCATCAGCTGGACCGACCAAAGCGGAGGTGAAACTCATGGAGATTGTCAGCGTTCTGAAAAAGAAGGACGATCCAGAGCTACAAACCTTAGCCAAGGAAGCCGATGTTTTGCATCACAAGAATGCGACCTCCAAGTTGCACAAAGCAGTCACCATTCATGGAGACGCGAAAACCATGCCTCATGGAAGCAGTATCTCGAATCAGCGATCGAGACGGGGAAAAGCTTTGTGATGGACTTCGACAAGGAGGACCGCAAGTTGGAAGAGCAGATCATCTTGGCAGAGACCGCACTAGCCACTGCACAAGAGGCGCTCGACGATGCGAAGAAGGTTGCAACAGAAGAGGAGTTGAAAGATCAAGTAGAAACCATCGAAGACGAGGAGGAAGCAGTGGACCGCACGGTCAAGACAAGCCAGATTATGAGAGAGGGACTCTCTGGTATGTTGGATGGCCTTGTCCAACTCAAGGCTCGAACAGAGGACATTGGAGAGGAGCAGGGCAACAAACGTCAACGCACAGACGACGGTTTGGCCAAGTCCTCGGCAATGCAGCCTTTTGGTGGGGCCGGTCGCTAGGCCGTGAGGTTAGCGGCCCATGGCCAATAGGTATGTGTGACGCCCTTATGAAATGGAGTCACTCAATCCAATATGAAGCGAACTTCATGAGTGAATGGCAGGCCTATGACAATGCGATGGCTCTTTCTTTCCAAATGGGGAGTTGGAATCGGAGCTCTTCGACCTTCATGCCTAATACCCTTTGTGATACCAGAAACCACCATCGAGCCTTTTCTGTCTCATTTGGGCCTGAAGTGGAAATTGCTTTCTTTCCTCCTGATGAAGATGCTTGCTTTTTTCAATCACATTCCACGACCATGACATTGACCTCGTTGGCATCATGGACGCATGCTGAAGGTAAGCCCTGGAGTTCCAAAAGAGTTCGTCCCAAACGACGAAACAAATCCTCTTCCTTCTCAAGTGCGACCTCTGATAGCACTATCACTATGACTTCGAATGGGGATTCACCACATGGCAGCACTCAGCCTAGAGCAGTGCAGCCACCATTGCCGGACCAGACCTGGCAAGACACAATATGGGATCTACTACAAACCGAAGGAAGACCAGACATTGATGACGATGATTTCTTGAAGTCGTACTACCTTGACCATGTCGGTCATCAACACAGTGGACCCTCCAGGCCTATCAGATGTTCCACTGACTATACAAACTGGGAGCAAGATGTACGTTTTGTCTGGGAGGATCATGTGATTGCTCACTTGCCGATTGATTTGGTCTTCGTTAAACCTCAGCCACCAGCCCTGCAGGCTGACGGCACTGTGGCCACAGTCATCGTACATCAAAACCCTGTACCTCCTAGAGTGCCGTGTCTCATCACTGCCGTCCTCATTGATGATCCCAACACTCGCATTCTTGAGATGGCTCACTCAGTTGTACCTTTGTTGCCACCAAATGATGTTCTCCACCTTGGTGGCGTTGCAGACACATGTCGTCAAAGAGAACAAGAAGGTCCTGATTCATGCACCCTACATGTTGGTTTTCGTCTTCTTCCACGGAACCAAGCCATTATTGTAGAGGAGGGCATGGGTATCACTATCAGAGTACCTTCTCGACTTTCTTCTGCAGAAGCTGAACAAAATCTTGTTGCACGGGTCCAACAGCTCCGTGACAACCATCCCAGACATGAATGGAATGATCCAGAACAGGAACGTCCAGAAGAAACACATCCAGCCCCTGCGGGTCTTGGAACAACGGCACCACAGCCTGAAGATGTCACATCCTTTATGGCCAGATCACTTCACAGCTCCAGAAGTGCTGCGGACAGTGACTCAGATTCCTCTGTCCCCACACATGACATGGATGCAACAGATGAATCTCCAAGCCACATTGACGCCGAGAGCTTCTTGACTGTCATTTTCAGCTTGGATGGACAAGAACGCCAGATCGACGCACCATGGGATGATGGAGATCTTCTTTGGGAACTCACTGCAATCCAATTCGAGATTAACATTGCTGATGTCGTTTTTCTATATCATGTAGATCATAGACCTGCAGACATTGCACAGGAAGGTCTTGAATGCCTACTTCTGCAACGACAACAAGATGCCCCATCAGTCAACTTCCTCAGACTATGTCTCGTTGACGTTGAGTACAAAGCTGACGCCAGAGGATCACAACTGCGAATTGACCGCAGACCAAAATGGATGCCCCGCAGAATTAACAGAGCATCCATCATTCTACTTGCTGGCTTTGGTGGCTTTTGTGCCCTGTCACCGAGCAGGTGTGACGTTTGGATCAATAGCACACCTTTGGAAGTAAATGCGGATGTTCACGAGCTTCGACATGGAGACTATATCCGCATTGCGGTACCTTCCCATCCAGATGATCCTGCATCCGGCTGCGGTAGTACAACTCGTGATTTTCCACAGGTACACCTTGACGATGACCTGATGGATCTGGGGCAAAAAATTGTACGCCACAAACGTGTTGTCTTGCAGGACATCAGTAATGTCTATGACTGCAAAAATCGTCAGTGCAGACTTCCTGATGGCAGTGAGTGAGAAGGTGCCTCATTTGTCAAGCCTCTCATTCCTCCTGATGTACCAGGACGGCCAGAACTTCAATTTGGAGACCACCTTGAATGTCTCGATGCATTGCACCGAACTTGGGCTGTGCATTCAGCAATTGAAAGGGAGGACGAGGGCAGGGTCTTGTACATCTCGACTTGGTTTCCGGATGCTGGACGTTGGCCTGAGTGTGATGAATCTCGACCAGTGAGACTCTTGCAAGACTTTGGACAATGGGCAGATGCCATTGCTGAAGCGTGGGATGATCGACTGGATCCTGACTGCCCTGTCCACCTCTACCTCATCACTCCACAACCAAGATCATCTCTGTGGATGCCGGAAGTACTAACTACCGCATGTTCTTGTGCTGCAGAATCCTGTGGCTCATTCCAAGAGCATTCACATTGCGACACTCAATCCTGCCAGAGGAGATCAAGGCAACTCTGGATGCATTCGCATTGTCCCGACACAACTCTGGAGGGCACACATCCTCGAAGCAGCTGGTATTCTGCAATTTTGTCGTCCAGGGCATGTTGACTGCATGGTATGGTGGGGAGAATTTGAGCTCAGAGATGGACAGCAGTATCAAGCTCGACATGGCTTCTCCTTCTCGATCATCAGGAACAACATCGCTGATATCAGCGCATCAAGTGGTGAGCACTCTGCCCTTGCGAGAGTTGAGACGGATGGTCCTGCTCTCCTACAGACCAATCTCCACTTGCACAAGAAGAAGATTTCACTTGAAGAACTTGTGCCAATTGTACCACCTGAAGCCACTCCTATGCCTTTCGCCTCATTGCAGGTGCACCTATGGCTCCTCTGCCCACTTATGTGGAATGTCCTTCTTCAGGCACTTCTAGTGAGATTCAACTTGAACTCCGACATTGGGGCCACATCTGCGATGTTTACAAGTTTGGAAGTCATGATGTTGCACTTTGTGTACCGAAAGGGTGGAAAACGTCGACAGAACTGACCCATTACATGTTCTGCCGCACCAACACGGCGGATATACAGGGAGCTTTCATGCATAGCAGTGAAAAAGACCTCACCACTGTTGAGCTCATGAGTTTCTTGTACCTTTGTGGTTACTGGCGTGCAACCATCATTGATGTCAATGTCCTGGAGTGCGGTATTGTTCAGGTTGACTTCGAAAATGTAGTTGTTCAAGTGCCTTGCCCAATCAAGTCAAGCAAACAGGCACCAACATGGCCACCGCCGATTGCAATTCCATTGAGCATAGGGCCTTTCTTTCACATTCCAACAGCAGTTGCTGACACTGACTGTGTGATTGGATATGGCCTCACTCTGCAGGAAACCATCCGATTCTTCTCATCCACAGATGACATGCTGTGTCGAAATCCAGAAGGATATGAGTTTCCAGCCACCACAAAGGCTGCGTTGAAACTCAGTGCCTCGACCAACTTGGAGGACTATGACCGCATTGTGATCTCTGCGGACGGTTCCTCTCACGCCAAGGCCAAACACAAGCCGGCTCTCTGGAATGCAGAGCAGGGCCATGCAGATACGTGGGCTTTTGTGGTCATAGGGGAGAAGTTCGGCGATGCAGAACCACATACTCTTGAAGTCATAGGGTGGACAGCTCAGGAAGCGCACTACGATTGCCAGAGTGCACACTTTCTTGGTGCTGAATACCTTGGCTCACACATAGCAGAACGTGAAGCACTCACATGGGCAGGATTGTGGAGATTAGCACAGAACATTCAGACTCCTACCATTTTCAGGTCGGACTCTCAAATCTCTTCACGACCGGCCACTGGAGAAATCGGCAGCTCTGATGATACTATATCATTTCGCTGCTTCCGAGGAGTTTTCCAGGCTCTTGAAACAGCCTTGCCAGAGCACTGCCGTCGTATTGAACACATTCCAGGCCATTGTGATGAGCCCTTCAATGATATGGTGGATTGGCTGGCCAGTTCAGAGAGACAGAAAAGCTTCCATTTTCCCAGGCAAGCTCTCTCCATGCACAGCTGGCGACACTTCCTTCCACATTTTTGGGTCCTGCTGAGTCACTCTGATGGAATGCCACCCGCTTGTGCCACAGGATTACATGCCTTTGCACCTGAGTTGCCCCAGCTCCATGAACATCAACAAGAAGCTCAGGGCATACAGAAGAGCCGAGACGAACACCATGTTCTCGATCTGTTCTCGATCTCAGAGCGAGCATAGGCTCAGCCAATGTTGCTTCAATGTATAATGGCACCTGGGGGCATGCGGGCAAAACCATCTACCTGAGACAACAATTTCAGGCTACGCGGATGCTTTTTCTTGGCTTACAAGAAACCCGCACTCCTGAGACATTCAGCACGGCAGATGGTGTTCTGCGTTTTGGTTCTGGTCATGCTGAAGGAGGACTCTATGGTGTGGAATTATGGGTCAATCTCCACATTCCTTTCGGAAGCATTGACAAGGAGATGCTCTACTTTCAAGCAGCTGATTTCCAAGTATTACACCGTGATCCAAGGGTGCTTTTTGTCAGAGCTGAAAATCAATATATTCAATGGGCCATCATTGCTGGTTACGCACCACATTCTGGACTTGCTGCTGAACAACGTGAAGGGTGGTGGACACACCTTTCCATGATTGCCTCACAGAAGCGACCAGATGACCAGCTCCTTGTGATCATTGATGCCAATGCAGATCCAGGTCCTCATGATGATTTGGTGGTACATCGAGATGGATTTAAAACCACAGCCAACACTTCCATCTTCAGGACTTTCCTGCATGAGCATGGATTGACACTTCCTGCCACCAGCCTCATTCACGAAGGCACCAACACTACATGGAAGAGCCCGAACGGCATCCATGAACACAGCATTGATCACATCGCTGTAGCCCATGACCTGCTCCATGATTGCACCTTTTCTGGGGTTCTAGAAGATTTTGACCTTGGCACTGGCCTTTATGACCATGCAGCGGTCGGTTTGCAGCTGGAATGGCGTCAGGCGCTTGCCCCACCCATCAGTCCAGGTCTGCACATCAAGCACCAAGGAAGAGGCTGTGATTACGACAAAGTTCAGCACGAGCATCTCCAAACTGTTCTTGGGTCGTACAGAGCAGCAGAATGGCATCATGACGTTGAGCAGCATGTTGATGAGCTCAATTATCACCTACTACATGGCCTTGCTAGACTGTGCCCAAAATCCAAGACAAAACCAAAAAAGAATTTCATCAGTGATGAAGTCTGGCACCTTCATCTTTGCAAGCTTGAAAGACGCAAAGCTTTGAAGGAGCTTACTCTTCGACACAGGTTTGAAGTGCTGGCTGCCTGCTTTTCGGCACTACGCACAGACAAACAGCCCGACCCAGTTGCTTTTTGGAAGTACGGCACGTGGCTGCTGTGCTGCAAAGTGCGTTTGATTTGCGGACTCCATCGAGCCTCTAGACAACTTCGAACTAGTCTCAAAGAACCCAAGCAGGAACAGCTTCGCACTGTCTTCCGGAATTTGCCACCATCAGCGTCTGCCTCGACCATCCTGCATGAGCTACGGCAAATTATTGGATCAACCAACTTGAGAAAGCTCACAAACAAAGCTCTTCCCAACATCAAGAACGAGCACGACCAAGTCTGTTGCAGTCCTGTGGACGCTCTGGACACGTGGATCAAATTTTTCCAGACCATGGAAGGTGGCAGGCGGCTCCCAGCCCATCAACAAAGAGAAGAATGGATAGCAAACCTGAGGAATTTCCAGGCGCAATCTCTTGATCTGACCCTTTTTGACTTTCCGAGCCTCTGTGAATTAGAAGCAGCTTACAGGAGGGTGACGCCAGGCAAGGCCACGGGCCCTGACGGGGTGCCTGCAACGGTATGTCACCGTGGTCCCGCCATTTTGGCCAAAAAGACCTATGCCTTGATGCTGAAGACTTTCACACATGGCCAAGAGTGTCTGCTTCACAAAGGAGGACGATTACATCCTCTATGGAAGGGGAAGGGTGCCAAAGATCAATGTGCCTCTTACAGAAGCATTCTTGTGTCCTCCCACATTGGGAAATCTATCCATCGATGTCTCAGAGTACATTCGTCGGAGCTCTTTGAGAAGTTCTTGCAACGCCAGCAGTTAGGCGGCAAAAGACGAATTGCTGTTGGGCTAGGAGTGTATCAAGCCCGAGCCTATCCACGTTCTCGTAAAGCACGAGGCCTGAACGTTGGCATGATCTTCCTGGACCTTTGTGAGGCTTTCTATCGCATAGTCAGAGAACTTGCCATTGGAGGCCCTGCTAATGATGAAGTCATTGCTCAAATGGGGGCGAGATTGGGTATGAGTACTGACCTGCTGCACGAACTCTATCGGCACCTTGAGGATGACCATGCAATCGCTCGTGCAGGTATGAGTCTGCAAATGCAGACTGTGGTCAGATCTCTTCACACTGACACCCACTTCTCCCTACGTGGGCAATCTGATGCCTGCAAAACGCAGCTGGGGACGCGTCCGGGTGACAGCTGGACCGATTTGATCTGCAGCTTTCTTTGGGCCAGGTTGCTGCACGACCTTGAGGATGAAGTCACCCGTTTGGGGCTGATCGATACCACCCTGGACGCCAAGGGATTTCAGTGCTGATTCATCACACTCACCTTTTCTGGGCCCCACCTGGATGGATGACAGTGTTTTCTGCTTTGCCGACAGTGATGCCCTACAGCTTGAGAGAAAGGCAGGGCAACTCTGCAGTCTCCTGTTGCAGAAGTGTGCTGAATTTGCCATGACACCCAACTTGGCGCCAGGCAAGACGGCCATTATGCTCACCTTTCAAGGACGTGGCTCTGTTGAAGCGCGCAAACGCATTTTTGGGCCCAATGCCCCTCGGACACTGCCGGTGCTCAAAGCAGAAGGAGTTGCGCACATTCACATTGTGACATGCTATACCCATCTTGGATGTCTCCTACATCACAAAGGAGACATGAGACAGGAGGTGCGCAGGCGATTTAGCATTGCTCAATCTGCATTTCAGAAGCACCGACGAGTCCGACGAGGCCTCTATCAAAATCGACATTTGTCATTGACAAGGAGAGCGGAACTTTGTCGTACTCTCATTCTCAGCAAATTCGTCTACGGCTGCGAATCATGGACGTTGAGAGACGCCAAAACGAGGCATGCTCTGCATACATCCTTGATCAAGCTCTACAAGAGGCTTCTGACAGGCAGTCCAGATCTTCAAGTCAGTGATGCAGAGGTTTTGTCTAGCACAGGCCTGCCTGATCCGTCCGATTTGCTGCGGTTGCAACGATGTTTTGTTGGATTCACCAATTCCTCGTGGGTTTTGTGCCGAGCGCTTTTTCCTTCACCTCTTCTCAGGCCGCAGGCGTCGAGGCGATTTCCAGCATTTCTTTGACCAGTTGGTTGCTCCAGAGGGTGTGTGGATTCAGGTGATTTCCCTGGACGTGGTTTTGAGTGAAGTATGGGGTGATCTTCTTCGACCAACCACTCGAGCGTTTTGGAGGAATGCGATACGTGGACGCATCGTCATCGGACTCCTTGGTGGTCCTCCTTGTGAAACTTGGTCACAAGCCCGTGAAAGGGCTATTGATGACCGTCGACGAGCGCCACGTGTACTCCGAACTGCGGAGCATCCCTGGGGCAAGGAGTCGCTGAGCCTTCGTGAAGTGAAGCAAGTGAGGGTAGGCAATGAATTGATGGGTTTCCAGCTGGAAGCTGTGACTGACCTTTACTGTACAGGAGGGGTAGCAATTACGGAGCATCCTGCAGCTCCAAAAAATGAAGATTCTGTCTCAATTTGGAGGACCCCGCTTGTTGCTCTTTTACAAGCACTGCCGAGATGCCAACTCCTCACACTTGCACAAGGTTTGTGGGGGGCCAAATCACCCAAACCCACCTCTCTCCTTGTGCTAAATGCACCCAACTTGGTACAGATTTTGCGCATGTGGCAGATGGCCCAGAATGTCCCCAATTCATCATCCATTGGACGTGATGAGACTGGCAACTGGTCCACATCAGCGCTCAAGGAATACCCTCCGGCGCTCAATGCAGCGCTTGCGCAAGGCTGCATGAAGCAATTTTGCGCTGCACCACTGACAATGAGGTGCAGATCGATGATGATTTCAGGGCCAAGTGTGAACCCATGCTGATCACGAAGTATGGAGGAGACATTGGTCCTGATTTCGCTGGTTGAACCAGCGAGTACAGCCATGAATTCAAGGACGATGCCAGCCGCACCATGAAGCTTCTGTGTGCTTGTGCAAAAAATGTATTATATATTATTATATATATAATTATACATGTAATATATATAATTATAAATAAAATAAATATATATATATATAATTATATAATAATAATTATATATATAATTATATATATACATATATATATTATATTATATTTAATAGAGTTCAAAACACACTTCACGTAGAACCAGAGTGTTGTTTCTTTTGCTTCATCAATGGCGTGCTGCTGCCCAGGTGACATTGCGGAAAGTTGACGCCTCTGTAGCCAAATGCCAGTGGATTTCTGGAGGACGCTGTAAGTTGTAGGAGAGGACGTTGTAAGTTGTAGACTCTCTGGCTTCGGTTTGTCCCTCAGATTTCAGCAGCTGTTGCAGTGCCTCAAAATTCCAAGGGAGAACCACTCCCTAAGGCTGAAGCTTATGTATTTGTTGGACTGCTAGGGTGAGGAATGAAGAAAGTCTGGTGGTCAGACTATTGACTGGTGAATGAATAGAATATATGTTCTCCTCCACTGCTCCATTCTCCACTGACAAGAAACATATGTATGCATATAGATGCGTATAGTGTGTATACTATATGTATATGTGGATATATACATACATGTGCAACCTTGGAATCCTCAGAGATAGAATTTCAGGTTTTTCCTCAGGAAAGTTCTTCACTTTATGAACATTGCAAAGTAAACCCTGCAAAACAAGGTGCTTTATCACTTTTTAAGGCCACCTTCTGTGTTTGGCGCAGACTGTAGAGGCTTCATGAGTTCCCCAAAGGCGCACAGCCACCCAACGGTGATCTGAAAATCATGGGACAACCTAGCCATCAGCTTTATCATTGTCAGGGGAAAATTGCCATTCCAGTTCCAGACACAACCATACTTGTTATTTATGTATATATACATATATATATATACATATATGTATATATGTATATATATATGTGACTTATATATGTGTAGATATAGTATGTATATATATATGTGTGTGTGTGGCTTTTATATGTACATACATTTACATTTCCTGAAGGGGGAGAACCACACCAAAAAGGACGACCTAGACTGGAGGAAAAACATGTTGGGTTTGTCCCGGTGCAACCTAATGCGTTTAAAGTTGTTGAAAAGCAGTTGTCATAGCACGCCGCAATCCCAAAAAAGATGGACACGTAAATCACCGCCAAAATAGGGCATGATACACCCTGAAAGTCACATGACCCATTTTCCCCCCCACGAGTTATCCACAATTCATCCAGAGGTAAGATGAGTTTGACAAGTCACGAGTCACAGTCAGACCGGGCATGTTGCCATCTGATTTGGTAAAGACACCACTTGGATATCCCAAGGTATCGAAAGAAATGATAGGTAGTAGGTGACATGACCAAATCAACCTTCTCTTTGTGTTTAACCTCTGAGACATTGATTAGGTCCCAATATGCCAAATAAATCTTGGGTAGATGCTATAGCAGGTCGGTGGTGTTTTTTTTAATATTATCCTGGCGAACATGAAGCACTTCTTGTGCCCGTAGGTGCCATAGCGGTGATACCCATGGGATTTCAGACATCGGCGGGCACAACGCGACTCCTGTTGGAAGGTAGCTGGGATCCCCCATCGGTTGGACGCGTTTCACCGCATTGTGCAAGGGAAGTGCGTCCTTCTGGTGAGACAATCTGTGAAGAAAAACTCCCGTACAGTGCCTCTGTGATATTCAGAAGAATGTACCATAATATACGATACTCGATTATAGTGAACTCACCCCGCCCGATCCAAAATCTTGCGTTTAGTTGCGGGGGACTTCCCGGGAAAGTCGCCCCAACATGCGTTTACTTGCTGTGGATCAGTTGCGTAAGATAGAAAACGATGCTTTAGAAGTAAATTTTGCTTCATTTAGCTTGTGTTTACACTGGTGAA
>Ga0126342_10006924_pt1 | contig 20189 bp, 21 predicted proteins | sample Cyp1metagenome_FD_92528 | JGI IMG/M metagenome (GOLD analysis project Ga0126342, IMG submission 92528) | Coral microbial communities from Lord Howe Island, Old Settlement Bay, Australia - Cyphastrea 1 metagenome | ecosystem: Host-associated > Invertebrates > Cnidaria > Coral ...
CCAAGGCACAAATGTCTTGAGATTTCAAAAGGGGCAGCTTCACGCATGCCAAGGATGAATTTGGATATGTGAAATGTCAATGCAACTGACATGTATGTGCAAAAAGACAGGGGAAAACAGCACAAATGATCCCAAAAACACAGAGAAGTTGAACAGATTTCTCAAAAGGGCAAATCCAATGGATGAATCGCCAATAACCAGAAGGCTGCCTGAAATGCCAACCAGCTAGAATCATCTAGTATCCAGAAAATGTTTCAGATTTCTGTCAGAATGGTTTGAACAACGGCTCGCCAGGGTGGCACAACATTCACCTCGAAGAGCGGAGCTTGTGCTGTTCTGCTGCGACACCAACCCTTTCAACTGGAGATCTTTCGTGATGGGCTTCTGCTGCAGACCTTCAATGCCAGGCCAGCTGTGTGGCGAAGGGACAATTGCATCCGGGGGTCAAACTGCGTGAAACTTCAAATCAGACCAGATCCATTTGAACTTGGTGGTTTGATGATTGATGGATCCAAACAATTATATAATTGGCAGTGGCCCAAACCTCCTGAGCCCCAGCTAGTGGTTCCCTGGGAGTACCCCATAGTTTGGTATTTTCGTTGGGGATATGCTTTTTATTTTTGATCAGGATCCATATGATGAACTATTGACCGAAAAGTCTATAGGAATGTATGTCTAATATAATAAAATATATTGTATTATGTATATAGACATATACATAATTTATGTGTGCATATATATATAAACATACATACTTCTACAAGATACATAATTACAAAGATATGATACATAGCAATGACAGAATACGCATCTTTTCTGAAACCAGGCACTTCCTGAACTACGAGCTGCCACGGCACGGCCGCGCCACAGAGTCGCCACGGCCTGTGGGGCCTCCACTGGATGCGGCCGACCTGGATCCCAGGTGAGCTCTGGCCCAGCCCTGCTGGTTGATTGGGGAATGTGCCATAATAATGATGGGATATATATATATGGGATATGTGGGATAATAATGATGGGATACAATTGATATTGATATTGGGATATATATATATATGATTATGATTATGATGATGATGATGATGATGATTTCTGGGGCTAATCGTGAAATATTATGATGGGATATTATGTAGAATCAGAATGATATGATATATCCCGATGAAAACAGTGGGGAATCATTTTTTGTGGTTTCCACAGGTGTCGATAATGGAATTTGATGGATATTAGTGGCCTTTTGAATGGACAATAATTGGGAATATGACGATTTCCCACATCCATTTATGGGAAATATAAGGGGGAGGATATGAGAATAATATGGTAATATGTATAAATAATGGGATAGAGGTGGGGATATACCCTTCGGTGTCCTCAAACATGGCTAGCCGGAACATCCGGTCGAAATGGAGGTTTAATGGGAACACCAATGAACATCATCTATAGATGTTGGATTTTCCATTGCCACGCTTGATGACCGGTAGTCCCCAACTACTATAATCGAGTTGATAATTGTATGACTAGTTGATTATCCTGGACTATGAGTACCTAACACTTTATGCGAAACCCAGACATGAAGTGGGAATCCCCTTCTTAATCAGTATTTCATGGACATTCGGCGTCTCGCAGCCACTGCTCAGTTGGAAAAGTTCTGGAATAGGATTTTAACAAGGAATTTGTTCGGTTTTGACTCATCAAACACTTGGGATATCAATTTTTTCCATCATCATTTTGGGAGCTGACTGCTCAGTGCCAGGTTCCTGTGGGAAGAATCCTTCGATCAGTTCGTGGACCGCCGGCCCGGTCCCACAGGCCGCGGCTTTGACGTATCCTTTGCCGAGAGCATGGCGCTGGTGGGGTTGGCAGAGCCTTGGGCGGATGGGGGTTGTGGAGGGAATTGCCATAAAAGCGACTGTTCGATGGGGGATATTCATGGGATACATAACAATCTGATATTTGGGTTTGGATAGTTTGGATGAATCATTATCCCAAGACTGCACTTTTGATGGCCTTATAGACGAACCCATGTTTCTTGGGTTTCAGGTCCAATTTTGACCATGGATTTTTCGGTCAAACCTGGTTTAATTGGTCCTGGATTCGCCATTTTACGCAGTCGCCTCTCCCAAGGAGCATGCGACCTCCTTGCATCTGGGCAAGTTTCAAGAACCTTACCGAAGCTTGGCAACCATGGCCCCTGGACCCATGATGTCACTAGATACCTTAACTGTGCACCCATGGTTGTCGGACACCTCGGATTCCCCAGAAAGGTTGGTGTTAGACATGAACTGTACTGGGTCGTACATCGCTCCTGGGAACACTCCACGAATTGATGGGAAATCATGGGGACACTGCACTGATCTGAACCTGAGGACTCTACAACTTGGACGTCTTTGAATATGAGGTGCCCTAAACGCATCCCAAAACGCTTGCAGGAAAGGGGAAGTGACGCCAGAGTGTACATCAGCCTCGGATCATCGGATGATGGGATCAGTGTGGGATTTTTAGATGTGGTTGTTTTTGGGATGAAGAACCATATCAAAAATAGATTTACTTCGGAACACCCCAATTTAATTTCATGGTTAACAATGGAGGGCGTGACCTATTTGACCGCGAGATGTGGTGTAGTCTTCATTTAGGTTTACAGAAAAAAGTACTGTATGGTTTTCAATCATGTCCACCTAATGCGTCATGCCCAGCTAAACAGAGAGATGGGTTTCCTGTCAATTTTTCCTTGTACACACCCCAGTGACACCTAATCTTGGAGGGATTCGTGCGGTATCCCAAAGATTTTTTCCCATATTCCAATCATATTCCTTTCAATCATACAATGGTGATTGAAACGTGAATAATGTAAGACCCACAAAATACCATGTTCACGCCATGTTCAAAGTCATCTCCATGTTCAATCCGCCCAGCTTATGAAGTCCAGCATGTTTGGGGTGAACTTCCCAGTGAAAACGGACCATCTGGATCCAATTGGGGCCGTCCGGGCCGTCCGGGCCGTCCGGGTAGGTGGATGTGCCCATGGCTCTCTATGGCGCCATTCCCTTCGTGACCTGCGTCCAGCGCTCCGGAGCCTCGGGGCTGCTGGCGCTGAATCCCTCGGAGGGCTTCGTTCAGGTGGCATTTCATGGGGAATTGACATAGCTTATAGTGTTTAACTATGTTTAACTTAGTGTTTTCACTTTAAGTGTTGAACTTACTGGAACTTGAACATTACATAAGAAGCATTGAGAAGCTCCAAAAATGCGGGTGGTTTTAAATGTTGCAATCTTTCAGTCAAGTGTTTAAATGTTTGACGAACAAAATAAGGGTGAGTTTCACCCCAAATTGGATGGTGCACCAAGGACGATGAACGCCAACAGCTGGTTGAAGAAATCTGCACAAATCTAACGACCGAAATCTGCAACGTCACTGGAATGATGGTTAGGCGTAACTATCCCGAGGTTAGTCAATCATTATAGAAATTATATCAATTAATAATCTATCTTGAATATTCTAGAATCACATGAATACATAATAATACATAAATGGTCACCTAGGGTTTAAAACTATGATTTTCATCGCGGATGGGCAAGGTGGATGCCAGCAACGCCACGGAGAGCTGGTGGATCTTTGAATCTTGGTACAGCCGCGGTCACAGCATGGTGGCTTTGGGCTACGGTTACTTTGTTCATTTTGCTTTCTTGATTTGCATTCTTGATGTTGCTTAACTCACCTGCTTGGAACTTGATACTCTCCAAACTCGGCTTCAAAGTTCAAAAGTCAGTCTAGCAGAGCGTGTTTCCCTGTGTGCAAGCGCTGAGCTGCACATCCTGACAGAGCCTGACCCGAAAAACAGATCCTGACACCCCGCAACGGCAAGATAGCTGGTAGTCTGGTAGTTATGAATGTTCCTCTCCCTTGATATGGTTCTTGCGGAACGTTTACTGGCCTATCAATTGTTCATCACCTCGGAAAATTCGCGAAGAATCCACGCTCAAATTGACAGTAGTTCATCATTCGGGAAAATGATAGGATCAATCGGATCAAATCATCCCGAATGTCCCAGGATCCTCCCAGGATCCAGGATCCCCTACTGGCTTCCCGGTAGGAAACTGGACCCTTGGAGCTCTACTTTTTCCTGGGCCCTTCGGTGACCGACGTCCTGCAACAGTACCACACGGTCACGGGCTTGCCGCGCATGCCGCCCCTGGCAGCCTTGGGGAAGCATCAGTCACGGTGGAACTACATCACGCCAGAGGATGTCATGGAGGCCGAATCTCTGAAAGTTATGGTAGAAAGATGTAGAAATGAGCAAAAGGAGTAGATTCCAGTGCTTTAATGATTATCCACATTTATCAACTCTTGAATCCATTCTCTTCCCAGAAAGGAGCCTCCGAAACAGGTGAATTGAAGGAGTGTTGATGAAAGGGTTGAGAAACAGTCAGAGACATGTTTGAATAGAATCCGGGAGAAGTTTGGTTCCTTGAGTGAAACGCAGAGAAACGTCAGTTGGAAGGATTCAAGTGAACGAAGACGGACATGTGGTGGGTGCATCCTTGTCAAACGTTCATGTATAATCATGTACAATCATGTATATAATTGATGGAAAGAAATCTTATATATATATATACATACACATTGTATATATCTATATACATAATGGAACGGAAAATTAACATTGATGTTCAATGTTCTTCTGATTGGAAAGGCCATTTCTTTCCATGGCTTCCAGTGATCTCTCGATTTCTCCCATGGCAGGTGAGCCGAAACTTTGATCGGCACGGCATCCCATTGGACTTCCTCTGGCTGGACTTGGATTCATGGCACCTGTGGGATGGAGTGAAATCCAAAGGAGGGAAGGTCGGCCATCCAAAATATCAGGTCCCCATATATTTCACAGGAATATTCGGAATAACCCCCAAAAATCAGGGCTTTGTCACGGAAATTCCCCCAAAAAACTGAGCCCCAACTTGTCGCGAGGAACATACGCATGGCAAGCGTTACTTCACCTGGGATCCCAAGCACTTCCCACTGCCTGAAGTGGAGACGATGCTGGACAGCTTGAATCGAAACTTGGAGTGAACCCAGTTGAGTAATGGTGGTATCAATTAATACACCGCCAGTAATGGTGATACCATGTAAAACCCTTGTTTAGCATTGGATCCGTTCATTTTCGGGGTCGTTTATTCGAACACTTAATACTAGGGTGACGGGAAGTATCAACCAAACGGGAGAGTGAGCAAAAAGGGGAAAGCCAAGAATCAGAGGTGCACAGTCCCGGGATATCACTGATATCACTGGTGATTTCTTCACGAGGAACACACCGAAAGTTGGTGACCATCATCGATCCCCACTTGTTACTTGGCGAAGATTCCGATTGAGTCCCCGTCCACCAAGTGGGGTCCGCGGAACCGCCTGAGGTTTGCAAATGATTCAAACTACACAGTGACTTGGAAGGCATCTCATTGCTGATCAGCTACTGGAAGAAAGGGCAGGTTTGCGGCTGGAAGATGCAGCTGATGCTCGTAGCGACTCGTATCGGTTGCCCACCTTTTGGTGCGAGATCCAATCATCCCGATGAAGTGACAGCATCCCACCAAGGTCGCCAACCTCTTCAAAGAAAAGAAGTTGGTGGTCCAAAAACCCTCAGGACCTGGGCGACTGGGCGCAGCAATGCGAGGCAGCTGTTGTTTAAATATTTCCCCGCTGCAGGAGAAGACTTCCATGGATTCTGCTGGCCTGGCCCTTCGGTGTATCCGGACTTTTGCTCCCCGGAAGCGCGAGCTGAATGGGCGAAGCTCTTTGATTTCAAGGCGCCTTTGAAAAGAGCAACCGCGACTCGAGGAATATCATACTCTTGGATTCACCATTGACGGCAGATGAATCACCAAACATTTGATGTTTTGATGAGTATATGTAGTATGGAAAGAGAAGGTTCTCCCAGAGAATGAGAACTTTTCTTGCTCCAAGCCCTTCCTTTGGCCGCTTGGCCGCAAGGCATACCCCGGACGCCCAGCGGAGCTGTACACATGGAATGACATGAAACTTGGACTTCCGACGACTTCCGATGGCTGTGGTGAGCTTTTAAAAGACCGACTGAACCGATCGAATAGCTTCACTAGGCTCTAGATCGCTAGAGCTCAGCTATCCCCAAACTGCGGCAACATAGACGACGATACTCTTCTGGTGGATTGTCCGGGAATTCTCTTGAGGTCTTTTCAAGGTTCTGGCCAGGAACAAGTGGTTCCTCAGGTGTCAATCCTTTGATCCTCACCCGTCCACTCTTACAACAGGAGTGGATGTGATGTGATGATTTTCGCAGTCTCATCCAGAACCAATGGGTAAACCTTGTGAATGGTAGGTGAACCAGTCAGTCTTGAGCTGTTTTGATGGCGGAACATCACATCCTGCCAGGGTTTGAACCCCATTTTTTGGATGGTTCCGTGCCAATTTTAAATGCATAGTCATAAATCTCCATATTTTTTGCCAGGGTATCTGAGTTTGTTCCGAGTTTGTTTGATGGTTTAGCCATGTTTAGCCAGGGAAAGATTACGCACTTAGTCACTCTCCTGCGGTGTCTTTGACAAGGAATGAGCCCAGCGTTTTCGATGGGCCAGAAATCACCCTGCCGAAGGTAGGCTGACCGGGTGTTTTTCGCTCACGGACCCAAGTCGACGGCCAAATGATGCAACAAACATTGAGGTTTGGCCATTTGGCCCCGGGGCTCCCATCAACCAGAGGCCGTAAGCCCCGAAAAATCCAAAGAATTTGGAGACGGATGGTTACCTTTCTGTTGTCAAGATTTGTCCTTCTGTTTTGACATTCTTTATTGAGATAGATTCTTTATTGGTAGATAATATAATGCTGTATAATATATATATATACTATAGACTCTAACTCTAGACATAGATTGATAGCCGTTTGGGATATCCACCTTTCACCACACATCTACGGCTTGACCCTGAAAACAGGCTCCAAGGATTTGGGATTCCCTGCAAGGTTCCTTCGTGCCATTGCTATCGTCCTGATGATTCTAATATACTCTCACTATTCTTATCATCACTCTCATTGCAGCATCGTGGCATCAACAATAATACTATTTCATTCGAATTTCATTCCCGTTTCTTCTTCTTCTTCTTCTTCCTATCGCTACTCTGCTTCTTCTTATTGTTAGTATTCCTATTACTATTACTATTTCTATTACCACTACCATTGCTACTCCTAGTTATCCCGTGATTAGGATGCTATTACTATTACTATTCATATTGCTATTACTATTATTACCATAGTGTATTACTATCATGCTTACTATTGAATCCATTATTCATTACTATTACCTTACTTGTGCTAAACGTAGGGAATTTTCGGGAATGATCCACAAGAACTAACTATCAAGAATAATTCCAGCAACCCCCAGCAACCCATCCATTCCCTACGTAAAACGCACCGGTAAGTTTTTGGGCCAGGACACCCGGCATCACTGTGGCGATGAGATCCTGGAGCATCGGGAGGCGCGCCGGGAGAGAAACCAAGGGATGGGGAAAAAATATAAGAGATATAGAATATATAGGATATAATCATTATCATAGGATATGTATGGATATATATATATATATTATATGTATAGGATATGTAGATCTATAGGATATAGGATATAATCATAGGACAATGTCATTCCCGCGTGAATAAACCATGGTTGATTAATTAGGGGTGGGGGTACTCCCAAATGCTAACAATCGGATACTTTAGTGGTGATTACCTTACCCAATTAAACAGCCTCGGGGTTTGTTTATCCAGGGTTGACATTACACAGGATCTCTCTCTCTCTCTAATATATATATATATTAGCATAGATGTATTTGACTCAATTCCTGGGATACTGTAATACAGGATATGATGTTATCATCCTTATTCTTATTTTAAGTGAATGTAAGGATATTCATGGGATACATCTGTCTGTCTGTCTATCTCTTTATCTGTCTTCTGTCTGTCTATCTCTCTATCTCTCTATCGATCTATCTATCAACCTACCAATCTATCAATCTATCAGTCTATCAATCAATCAATTCAATCAATCAATCAATCAATCTATCTATCAATCTATCAATCAATTAACCAATCAACCTATCAATCAATTAACCAATCAATCAATCAATCAATCAATCAATTTTTCTAATCAATCTATCAACCTATCAATCTATCAATCTATCAACCTACCAATCTATCAATCTATCAGTCTATCAATCAATCAATTTATCAATCAATCTATCTATGTATCTAATCTATCTATCTATCCATCTGTCCGTCCGTCCGTCTATCCGTCCATATGTATATACATATCATATAAATATAACTAACGAACTTATGTTTGGGAGAAAGTAAAGCAGTACTAAACTGGGAAAGATAGGAAACCAATTGACATTTTCAATCACGTGCCATTGCTGGGAAAAGTCGGACCATGTATACTAAATTAGTGCGACTGTAAATAGTTTTTCTATCTAATTCTTTTTTTAAATCCATATCACATATCCCAAACATTCACAGAATGGAGGGTTACATCATTTGAGACTAGGATTCTGGGTTCGTTTGGATCCTGTTGGCAGGTAGTAGAGCATACTGGCTCAGCCCCTTTCCCAAGAATGTGGGACATACCCCCCAATTTTGAATGTTTCAAGTGAATATTTCCATTTGTTCCTTTTACTTGAAATGTAGATGTGATTTGTTTCAAATTTGGGCAAATCCACCACTGAAATCTTTTGGAATCCCACTATTGCCGTTATCATGTGGTCATTTTCCAAGATCTGGAAACCCAGATTCTTGGTCCGGCTCTTCCACAGAGGTGCACAACCTCTATGGCTTCTGGGTTCAGGAGAAATCACCGAGAATCCACGGTCCTGATGTATCATCCATAGACAACTGGGATGCACCCCCAAGTAGCTGGATTGGTCATATCCAAGATGCTTATCCAGTGGCTTGATCTCCCCATGATGTGGACTGGTTCTTTGGTTCGGTAGACAACAATTCTTAGTACCTAAGAAAACATGAGGGGATAACCATTACAATTCATGAGGTTTTTTTTGCAATTCATGAGGGATTTAACAATGGTATTCTCGAGCTCATGATAGTCAACCCCCTTGGTAGTCAAACATGGCTTGCTGGACAGTTCCCCATTCAGTTCGATTCAAGTTTTTCATGGGGATTGCCAAGCCAAGTTTGAAGGCAACCGTGGAGTGGGCTCCATTTTCAAGATCACTTACTGTTGGAAATGGGACCTTGCACAATAAAGGGTGTATATGTGTATATAATATATGTATATATGTATATATGTATATGTATATATGTATATACGTATATATGTATATATGTATATCTGTATATATATATATCTGTATATATATATACATATGAATATATGAATATAGATGAATATAGATGAATATAAATGAAATATAGATAAACATAAATCAACAATAACTAGCTAAGGAGCAGATCCAAAACAAAACACGTCTCCAGGAGGCGAGCGTCCAGGGCCATCTGCTGCGTCAGCCCGAGCAGCGGCCCTTCGTGCTGACGCGGAGCTTCTTCGCAGGGTCCCATCGCCATGGCGCGGCTTGGACGGGGGACAACATGGCCAACTGGAGGTGGGGTACGAAGCCATGAGGATTGAAAAGGTGAAGACCGGAAGAACATAGCTGTAATAGCTGTAGCTGATTTTGAGTTGGTATAAATTCCCAACTCTTGGGTTTATGGTACTATGGATACGATGGAGATATTGAACTATATACTTCATCAGGGTCATAAACCAACTTATAGTTCTGGGCACCAGCTTGTTGGATATGGTGGGATGGACTTACACTGGAAGTGACCAGGGCTGAAGTTTGACCCTTGAGTTTTGTCGCGACATTTTCAGTGAGAAATGTGAGAAACGCGACAACCAGTTCAACGGGATGAACTGATCCAGTTTCGGTTGGCGGCTGCACAGGGCCAGGTGAGGTATCCTGAAAATGTTGGGGACATTGATGACGAAGTGGGAAGGTAATCATTTGATATCATTTGCATGACCGCAAGACTCCCTGCAGCTCTTCCGAAGTTGAGTTTTGGTGGATTTTTGGACCAGGTCCTTTTTTTGGGTTTTCGACCTTGAAATTGGGGCTGAGATTTTTGAATGGCTGCCAGGCATTTGGAACGTTCAGTTCCCATGCTTTTGTCCCTGTCCCTGTGTGGCTTATCACTGGCTGGTGCTGATGTGGCTGGCTTCATGGGTGACCCTGATCTGGAGCTGTTTGTGCGATGGCATCAGCTGGGCATTTGGCCACCTGGTATCACCTGGTGTTATCTTGGGATGGTGGGCTCGATTGAGATTCATATCCAAGCCGCCCAGCATGGCAATGTACACAGAATGGTAATGGTTATTGATGTTGCTGGTTCTTGCATCAAAATTGGCGACCTTTCAAGGTAGGCTCTTATTTTCTCCTGTTTACTTTGATTCCATCCCATTCACTCCCATTTCTTCTCTTTGGCATACACTCTGGTTGGCAAACTATCGTATGACTTCCTGATTGGTAAAACTGACCAAATCCGGTCCATTAGTTCCACACTATATATATATATACATATATATTGCTTATTTTTTGGACCCTTTGCTCCCACCTGAGAGCCAGGTATCCTTTCTATCGGGCCCATGCACATCTCACCAGCAAACGCCGTGAGCCCTGGATCTTTGGCACCACAGTCCTTGAAAAGGTCCGCAGCGCCGTTCTGACGCGCTACCGGCTGTTGCCCATGTGGTAGCTTGGCATCTCACCAGGTGAGTTGGTTGTAACATGGTGATGATTTAGAACAATTTCCCTAGCGTCAGCTTAGGGGTCTCAGTCCATTTTTAAGGTTCGGTGCAACTTCCGGTCTTGGTTCCGGTGCAGGTTCCGGTAGGGCTTCAGTTGTGGCTTCCAGGGTCTCCTGAGGCCATTGTTGGGGACACTGCCTGGGCTCATTCTTTTTTAGATGTTGATAAGTTGATATCACCCATTAGCAACAAGGAGATTATCTACTATATATATACACTATGGAAATGTATGTAGGTAAATGAGTTGGCGGTTTCAATTTTGTTTCCATGTTCTTTGGATTGCCATTCAAACAAAATCGATGTTCTTATCGAATCAGCCAAACAGGATCACATGATCGGCGCTGCTATGTTATCATTTAAGACTAGGGATATTTGGGGAAAAAACTTGGGGTTGAGCCAATAGACATAATAGACATCCAGGGCTGCTCCAAGGTACACCCTGGCAGCCGAGTGGGCACTGCTTGGTGTGGTCCCTGACAGCTTCGGGTTCGGGGTGCCTTGAGGTGTTCCCAATGGTTTCCAGGGGACGATTTTTGCAAATTTTTGGGATGATCAGTTTCCATCTCAGCTGATGCCATTTGGGATGCCATTTGGTTCTCAGCTGAACCACCTTTGCCATCCCGATTTGTTGAGGTCTTCCAATGATCAGACCCATTTGGTATCATGATCTTCAGGATACGCAGGTGCTAATCCAGACTGGTGGTGTTTGGTTGTGGCACGGGTCAGATGTGAGGTGTAAACGTCAAGCTACGCCATCGGCCTTGTTTGTGAGGTGTAAACGTCAAGGTCCAGAGCATATCACCTTCCCAACTTGTCATGAAACACCTTTCAATGACAGCCAGCAGTCTTCTTAAAGTCTTCATGAAATACGAATGTTAACACTTTGATAATCGGGACACGAAGCATCTACCCATATTGCGAGGGGTCACTACATAGCCAACATATTCACCTGGCAGCTTGGAGGCTTTTCAGCACGCTGACAGCCACTTCTTTGTGGGTGATGCCTTGTTGGTGCGCGCACCAGAGACCGGCAAGTCTGTAGCTCGGCGATTTTTCCCATGGGACCCTGACATGGGACCCATCTCCCCATGGCCCAGGTGAATTAAATCCCAAAAAGCTTCAGAATCTCCCAATGTGTGTTGATGATTTTGCAAACATTTTGGGAAAGTCATATTTTCCCCAAACTCGTCTTTCGAATCCCGGTTTTTCCAAAATTTTTGATCCACTTGGTGATTTCCCCTGAGATTTCCAGATTTTTTGCTAAGGTGAAGCTGTATCTTCCTGGGAATTCGAGCTGGTACGACTTCTGGGATCCTAGTTCCATTCGCCCCAGTGGAAGCTACAAGGACCAGTGGATGGTTTTGGGATGGATATGATATACAGTATATATATAACGTTGCTATATTAAATACTGAATATGTCGTGTGTGCGTGTACACACACACATACACACACATATATATATATACATGCATACATACGTACGTACGTACGTACGTACTTACTTACTTACTTACTTACTTACTTACATACATACAAGTATACATGTACAAATATATATATACATACACATTATATACATATATATATATACACATACATGCAGACGTACATACATGCATGCATGCATAGATATATAAACATAGAGTTCCCACGATGGATGCGTAAAAACGGACTTCACCATCAAAAACTGTGGGTTCAGTAGTCAGACATGGTGGTTTACTACCCATAGTTTTGGCCAGCCAGGAACCGTTGCACAAGCACCACGTGCCCGTTTTTGTCCGCTCGGGACATTGCTTGGTGCAGCGCTGGCGGCCGCGACGCAGCAGTGGTGCTATGGAGGGCGATCCCTACACAGTGGTCTGCTATGGCCAACCAGCCACTGGCAACTTGGATCCACTGGGAGAAAATGACCAGCTGGGTTTCAAGGAACTCCAGATGTTGGATGATGTTGGAATGGACATCGACATAACTACGTAATTAACGAATGATAGCAACAGAGTGGATTCCAAATGGAGTGCATGCTGCATGGTGTATGGAAGGACTTCCCTGTCCTGTGCGCAGGTCGTGTGTATATTGATGACGGCCGAAGTCATGAATATCAGAAGGCCAGCATCCTATGCTGCAGCTGAAACGAATTGGGCATGTTGGATATCAGGACGCCCGCCCCTATGTCCCCATGTTTGTTCCAGCCACTGAGTTTATGGCCAGGGGGCCTACATCTTTGATGAAATCACCTTGGATTTCAACGCCTTGCGAGGTCACGGTCGTGGGGATGGGAACACGTTTGCAGTTAGATACCTCTCCATCAAAGACATGGTTGACATCGACAAGGTATGAAAGATGCCGAATTTGATCGTTGGCATGCATTTGATTATTTGATATTTATATAATTGCGTTGCAGGATATTATACGGTATCTGTCAGCCCATCTAAAAGATATCATACAGGATCCAATGAGCAGTGCATATATTCTACCCACTAACAATACAACCACCATTCAATCACCAGTCGATATCCACTAAACGCCATCAGCTATAGAATATACTTCGAGGATACCATGTGTATAATTTACATATATGTATCTATGTCTTGAAATGTATGTCATTTACATCCACTAAAAAAACCATTTTAATTCCCACATCCTTCTGCAGCTTCTGCAGCTTCCAGGAACTGCCTCAACGTTGGACAAGACGAAGCGCGCGGCTTCCGCACCCAGCGTGGAACGGCGCATCGAACGGCTGGTGCTGCTGGGGATGACGAAGATTCCGAAACAGATCACCAAAGGAGAAGAGCTTTGGTGAAATCCGCTGTGCTTTTTTTTGAACGATGGGTTACCCTCTGGTAATTTAACATAGCTATTGAAAATGGCCATTTATAGTGGATATTCCCATTAAAAATGGTGATTTTCCATAGTTATGGGACAGTTTACCAGAGGGTACCATGAAATTCACCAACTGTCAGAGATTGACGTCACCTGTCATGATGGGAATAAAAAGTTCCTGCCGTCGGCATGGAGATTCATCCAGAGAGCCGCTGAAGGGGTTGTTAGTTCCGATGAGGACAAAACGAGCACCTGAATCATTCTTTGGACTACCCGAAGAAACATGCATGTCATATGATATCCCATCGAAAAAAGGATGGAAATCCCCTTTTTATCCACGGATGATATCCCAAATTCCTTGGAGTAAGAGGACCAGCGATTTCGTGTGGTTACAACTAGATCCTGGACACAAAAGCGCTGCCACTACATGACCCAAAGGAACCCCCAATAAATTTCTGCTTGAAAAACACCGCAATTTTTTTTTGGAAGTTCTATGTTCTAACATGTTCGAACAGCCGTGAGGTATGTGAAATATAGTGAGATGGTAGGTTTGTACAGGTTTTTTCCAATCAGATTCGGAGTAGTTTTTGTCGCAGATTTCCTCAGGAAACTTTGGACTTCAGCATCGACTCGCAGCCAGAGAGGACTTCAGCCGTGGACCTCACTGTGACTCCGGCGATGTGAGGGAGCGAAGTTGCATTGACTTTTTTCATCCAAACGACTGCTCCATCGATTTTGGTTTCTCTTGTCGTTTTTCCAGCGATTGATTGGGATCTACAGTGAATCTACAGGGTCTACCAAGTTTCAGAGTTTCAGGGTCTGAGTTGGGTCCCCGTTTGTTCTGAGTGCCCGGTTACACCAGAGAGATCAGGGTTGAACTGCAGCCATACACCAATCATTGCGCCCCTTTTAGCTATACACAGGGTTATGGACGTATTGGACATCCAAAACTGTTGGCTTATGGGCTACCTACTCGTTATAATTTAGATGACATCCAGCTTTTTTTTGTGGGGCCCATCATTCGGTCCTTCCAACAGGTCTCCATATTTTTTTCCGAAATTTTCCCGAGGTCCGCAAACCCGGGCTTTCCTTTGGAAGCAGCTGGTCCATCCACTTCCACTGACAAAAAGCTGGCGGATGCTGAGGGGCGATGTAGTCCCAAATCCTGAACGGTTAGTGGATTCGTTATTTTTTGCACATAGCAGGAATATATGTCATATCCAGCGACCATGAACTTCTTTGTAACGTATCTATACGTATCTAACATGACGCTGTTGGCATCGGCCAAAGATCTTCAGATATTCATCAGTGCCGAAGACCTCCCGCCATGATTGGACCATGGTTTGCCACAGCAGGTGATCACCTACATGATGGGCCTCCTGGGCCCCGAGTGGACAGAGGTGGAAAACTCAGAATGTTTTTTGAGGAAATTTTCAAGGGCCGATCAAACTTCACACATGTTTAGATTCTTAGATCAGTTTAGATTGGATGAATCATCTCCTGCGCTTGTTTCAGTTGTTTCAGGCTTGTGAAGTAGCCCAGATCGGGAACGCTTCGAAAGAAACCATCTCCAGTGAGATTTGAATAAAGTTCAGGCATGTTGGGCATTGAAAATTCAGCAGAGAAAGGCATCACGCGCGCAAACTGCACTTGGCTCGATTTATGGGTGTGCGCCACCGTCACACCATGTAACTTAGTCGAATTTGTAGCAGCGGTCGGGAAGACTCTTCAATTCAGGGCCTTCAGGGCCGCCGGGACCAAGATCCTTTGAATGGCGGAGGAGCTTGTCGGGCAGGGTACAATGGTCGAATCATCAAATCAAAGGGCGAAGGTAGTCGATTCTGTTTGCCTCCCCTATGAGAACAGATGATACGCACCTTCAATTTGCATATGTTGCAAGAGATCTAGGCAAATGGTAACAACTTCAATTTACATGATTTTATATCACCATACATAGTGTTTTATGTACTGGGATATCATGATTCCAAGATGCGCTCAGTCTGGGTTGATGGACAACTACGGCTTGCACTCTTTTTCCGGTGCTACAAATGGTGGGTCCCATTTATTTTCCAATTGGAATCCCCTTTTTGTGTCAGGAATCATATGACAGATAGGTACTGCAATCATATCCCATTTGCCCATTCGCCAGGAATCATATGACATCTATGTGAAGAACACCTTTTTGGTCTTCGAACCAGCGGCTCGAGCCAAGACGGAAGGTCGTAGGCTCCGAGCTGCTTCGTGTCCCGCGAAGTGGAGGGTGCATACCCTCGGGTCGGTAGTGCCCGTGGCCACCATGCGGCGTACGTCACAGATGACAGATGCTGAAGCTTGGTTTGGAACAGTGGTCCAAGTTGAAACATCTAAGTTCCTGGAAAAGACACTAGGATCCTGGAGAAAAACAAATAAAATTACTGGAACAACGATTTAAGGTCCCCGGATCCTTTGGTCCCCTAGTCCTTTGGTCCCCTTCCTCATCCTGGTCCTTTACCTCCTCATCGTTTGATCTCCAGAACTAAGCCTATATAACTAGCCAGATAAGCCCACATGAGGGTCTTTATATCCAGCTAATATCCAGCTAAGAGCTCCAGCCATGAAAAATTCTTCGGCCGAGGACTTGCTTGTTGAGAAGACCAGTTTTGCCCAAAGCACCTCGAGCACCATGGTTTCTTGGCCCACGCCGTCCGGTGATTTTCTGGTTTCCTCTGAATGTACCAACTCTTGTCCCCCTGACAAAACTCTGACCATCGGCGTTCCCACTTTGTGGTCCTCACCTTGGAACAAAACATGTTTGGTTGAGAGGCAGAGCATCCATGAAATATCTTGAGAAGGGTTTTAAATGATTGATAGAGGGGTTACTCTACTTCAATATGAGAGCCCCTATCATCGAACCTGCAAAAGGGGATGGCAAAGGGTTTTGGGCACTGCTCAAGTCTAGTGTGGGCTACTTCCAATCATCATTTCTCAGGTTTCATCCCGGAAGCAGATAAACTTCAGAGATTCAAAGAAATAGTCTTGAAAGTAATCGTTGCCAAAAGTCATTGCCAATGGCAGGTATGCAACGCTGTCCCATGCAATCCCTTGGTCATGTTCACCAGTTGGACCAAGGCTTCTTGTGAGTCACGTTCGGATGCAGAATCCACCGATTCTGGGCAGCACTGGGCCTAGACGAGAGCGGGAGAGTTTGGTTTCCATGGTGAAAACGTGAAAACCAGAAAGGTTGGAGGCTAGTTGGGTACCATGTAGCCTTCCATGTATGTTAAAATTGAGATCAAAACAAACAGAAACAATCCTAAGAAAGGCCTCTGTCTCCAGGAGTCAAGTGCTGTGGTCGCCCACAGCGCGGATGCGGTGGACGGGGAGGAAACAGCCGAAGAGTTGGAGATGCACAGGAAGATCAACAGGCAGCTGTCAGCAGGCTGTCTGAGCTGATGGGCTGATCATGGGGATCAAAGTTAGAGAAATGGTGATAAATCACTACGATCCCGGATCCCAAAGTTGGTGAAACATGGGGATCAACAAGAGAAACGTTCTTTGCAACAGCAGTGCTTCTTGCTTCTTGGGTTTCAATCTCTGGGTGACTGGCATCAGAATGCAACTTCAAAAGGAACCTGAAACCCTGGCGGATTGCAAAGCTGAGCGGGATGTGAGTTTTGGGTGGTCAGCTCTTTTTTGGAATCAAAAAAAAGACAAAAAAGTAAAGAGTGAAATGGCTGTTTCACTTCAAGGAAGGCACCAAAAAGAATTTGAACACATGTTTCAAAGACACGCTAGACTCTGCCAGACTCGTTGGAAGGACTGCACCTCATTGACTTAGTGTTGGGTCAACACTTGGGGAAATTGATTACTACTGGATGGTTCAAGTTCAAATTGGATTTTTCAGAGGGCTTTTTCCATCGTCAACCAGGAGACTTGGAATCATATTTTGAAAGGTAAAACCACCAGCCACACTGCGATTTTGGGTGATGGTTTACCATGTTTCTCCCCAGTCTGAGAATCTACCATGGCAACGAGTACATCAAGGGGTATCTACTGTATCTTTCAGATTTTCAGGCAGTTGAGACCAGCAACCCTTGCACGATGGTTTTTTTCGTCATTGGCCCATCCGCTCCTGTTCGCATCTCAACGCAGGTTCTACGCCGGCTGCGATTTTGCACGTGGTCGACACTTCGCGGGCTCGCATCAAAACACTTGTGTATTTACCCTCTGGTAATTTAACATAGCTATTGAAAATGACCATTTATAGTGGATTTTCCCATTAAAAATGGTGAATTTCCATAGTTATGTTAGTTTACCAGAGGGTATCCAAAATGGGGGGGTACCCCAAAATGATCATTTTGATGTGGAAGATGATCAACCATGAGGTCTTGGAGTACTATCTTGTTAGACAAAACCATCTGTGAGGTTGCACTGGCTACTTAATGGCCCATAAACCTCCGGGTTTTCTGATCTAAACGCTTTACCCTTTGGTACTGTAACAATTTCCAAAATGGCCATGGAAAATGGCCTGTTTGTAGATGATTTACATATGTTGTTTTATTTTTCTGGTTTTCCAGTTCGCAACCCTTTAGAAGGAAACTCATCAGGGTAAGATCAGCCCAGGAGCGAAACCTCAACAACATGAACGGCATCAACTTGTCCACAGCTTTTCATCGTCTCAGTCGATGTCGGCAAGGATTTAATGGATTTAATGGTTCACAGGCGCGCTGCTGGCGCGCTCCCCCAATCCTGCGGATGGTCGACTCCCCAAAGACGACTAAGGTCGGTTTCCTGTCAAGTTGGGACCAGCCGAACCTTGGTTATATATGCATTATGTATGTAATACTGTATATGTATGTATATATATATATATATATTATAACTATATATATATATATAACTATATATATATAACTATGTATATATATATATTTATATATATATAACTATATATATATATAACTATATATATATATAAATATATATATATAACTATATATATATAAATATATATAGACCAGAGGGACACTTCACAAGACCTACCACAGACCCCCCACAAAAAATGGATACAATGGATACTAGGTTCCCCCAATGTATTTCCTCAGATTCTGAATTTTACAAGTTGCGTCGCCAGGGAAAGGTGCTTGCGGCCATGCTACAGTTGGCAGAGGCAAAGGCAACGCAAGAGTTGCACTGCGGCGATGGAACGCTGCCGGCCAATTGTTGCACCATCATCGCCTGGTGCCTGGGAGTTCGAATGGGTTAAGCCGTGGACTTTTGCTGTTTGCAAAAGTAGCACACATGGGGGTTTCATGGAGGCGATGCAGATGACCCATTGTTTATGAGCCTTCAAAACTGCCATCATTTTGTATCTTTTTCCATTCTTTCGGCAACACGATCTCAGCCGAGGAGTTGGCCCGGAGTTGTCTGAAAGAAGGGTATACCTGTATACCTCCCCTAAGAATCCAATGGGGATGATTTTTCCATATTTTTCCCATCAAATCGGCTAAGGTCCTGTGCGATGTTGAAGGTCTTTTCGGGGCCTTTGTTCTCCATGCTGATTGCGGTCGTGGAGCTGAGTGGTAGCGCCTGTGAAGTTTACGAGGTCAGTAACCTTCTTTGGGCATGTGTGCAATATCAGAAGCTTGGACATGCAATTTGTGGCTTTATGGATTTCCTATTGGTTAATTCACCATGATAATCTGCAGGTTGTTTTTATTTCCTATTCGTCACTGCCCATGATTTTTTACGGTGTTTTTGAGACCTAGTGTTGATATGTACTTGCTACTTGTTCTAATGGTTGCAGGCATGGATCCTGTCCAGGTACCCACATTTTCAGAAAAAAATGAACAAACTGAAAACACTGAAAAAACCATAATTTTCGGATAGATCTAGGGGGGGGATCCCAAAAACAAAAAAAAACTGAACAATTGAAAAAAACATAGTTTTCGGATAGATCCAGGGGGAGGTCCCAAAAACTGAAAAATATGAAAAAAACTGAAAAAAATCTGAAAAAACTGAAAAAACAACATAATTTTGCAATAGATTGTGACCTCCCCTCCATCTATCTGAAATTTATGTTTTTTTCTTCAGTTTTTTCAGTATTTTCAGTTTTTGGGACCCCCCCCCGGATCTATCCGAAAATTGTGTTTTTTTCAGTTTTTTCAGCTTTTCATTTTTTTCAGTTTTCGTTTTGGAAAAGTAATCCGACCTTACGAGTTAGAATCAGAAAATCGATCGGTAGAATGCCTTCGCCACCCACGAGATAGAACCTCGCCACCCACGAGATAGAACCACTGGACGTTGTACTTAGAACCTTTTCTGGATCTGCGTATACATATTATTTTAGATATGTAAAGCTATAGGGCCTGGGGATTCTAAGGGTAAGTTTCTGCATGGAGGAAGGGATGTGTATATATAAATACATAGCGACGGACTCTTTCAGGTATATATATATATTCGATCTACCCCCCGCCCAGTAACAGCAGATAAATGATTTTCCTTTAACCTACCCTTTCAAAACGAGCACAAGGAAATTGCTCCAAAAATCTCGGCTAGGAGGTGCCCAA
>Ga0126342_10006925_pt1 | contig 20188 bp, 17 predicted proteins | sample Cyp1metagenome_FD_92528 | JGI IMG/M metagenome (GOLD analysis project Ga0126342, IMG submission 92528) | Coral microbial communities from Lord Howe Island, Old Settlement Bay, Australia - Cyphastrea 1 metagenome | ecosystem: Host-associated > Invertebrates > Cnidaria > Coral ...
CACTTAGTCACTTAGTCCTCCTGTTTCAGGCTCCGAACAAAATAGAACTTTGGAGGTTCACCGCGCAGAGGTTCACAGATTGGGTGGCGGCCAGCTTTGCTCCAAATCATAGCGCCTTTCAACCTTTGGAGGCATCCGAACGAGTGGGATGTTTGGGGATGACGGTGTTTGTTCAAAGCCATAGATGATGCTTTAGGTTGCATGTGATATTATATAATATATTATATAAAATTACTGTATTACTGATGATCATATGCTACTCCAAATATACCGTATGTGAGTTCATCACTATATCATGTGGATTTTTCTATGATTTTCCTTGTCGTTTTGAGATGACGTGATTAAGATCCTCTCAACAGATATTGACGTGTTGGATGTTTGTTGTAAAGTTGAAACTGTGCCGGTGGTATGCTAATATCACCACCCAAGGCTACTTTTCAGGAGGGACCATATCAAAATGTAAGATACATTTTTGGGGGACCCCCCCTTAAATGTAACATTTATTGGTCGCTGCACGTTCCCCAGGTGTCGTTTTTGTGGGCAGGGTCTTCAAAATACCTTCAAAATGTACGCTTACATGTTCAATGCCCCTTCAAAAACACCTTGAAACATGTAGCTTACATTATGGGTACGTCCCCCACTGCCGGTGATATGCTAATGATTGAAGGTATTTTTGGGCAATGCACAAGTGCAATGTTTTCTACTTCAGAACTACATCTTAAGGTTGATGCTCCTATCAGCTTCCAGGCTCAGTGAAGCCTTCAAATCCGATTGAACACAATATTAGTAATGTAGAGGTACAGGTGATACGGCGGGTCCATTTTATGGCAGGTTATGCCCAAACACATCACATCATTGCACCCAAGGTTTTAAGGTGTCAGAAACAAGGTGCATGACTGTAAAATTACTAAAGATTTTCCAGATGGAATGCCAGTGGGGCTGGTGTGCCAGCTGAACTATGGTTTGTCCGGATGTCTGCAGTACCAGAACACACTCGGTACGTCCTCGATTGTGCCGTTCTCGCATTCATGCGTCGCTTTAAGGATTGGGCAGAGGGTGACATTCGCCTTGCGCGAATTGAGCAGTGGAAATGAAGCTGCAGACATTGAAGTCCAATCCGACGCGGCGCCTACGTCATCGTCAAAGCCCGTTGAAATCCATGAAGGTTCAAAAACAAACGCAGAGACACGAGGGAAGAGGTTCTGCAAGAGTTTGGCCAGATTTGGCAACGCTGATTCAGCAGAGCAGCTTCAGATGTTGGCCCATGCAGAAGAGCAGCTCAAGAATTATTTGAACAGTGGCAACCTCCTTGTGTCCTGGATTTGCTTCACCTATCTGCACCCTGTTTTTCTATTCCAGGTACGGGCCGTGCGGCGCGGGTCAAAATTGGGTACCCCAATACTTGGATGGTTAATAGTCTGTGGTCCTCCAGGCCTTTATTTTTGACCTGCGCAAAGCGGGTAATGCATGGTAATCCACTCAGGAAACTAGTAACTAGTGCTAACTAGTCCCTATGGATCCAAACACTGTCTGAGAAAGTACTTAAGCCCAAATTATAGTAAATTATACCACGGACTATCTTCACCAACTGTTGGCACCTCTTTTCAGCAACGTCCAAGGAGTTGGGCAATGAACTCTGCAGATTGGTGAATCGATGCGCTGCGTGGCTCCGTGCCCCGGTCTTCTTCAACAAAAAAGAAAACAGCATCGAAGCCACCAGCGATCAGAGCGTGGATTTTGGCGTCAATTTGCAGCCGCGAATCAGGAAGCTCCTGATTTTAGCGCTGGCACACTTGGACCTGCAGGATCATGATACACGGGAATTTGTGCAACCCTCCTTGATTTACATCGGAGGACTGTTGGAGAAGGTGGATTTGTGGGCCAACACCCACCCATCGAAGGCCAAGGCTCAATGGCAGGAACTCCAATCTCTGTTGGGCCAAGGGATTGGTGAAAGCACCAAAAGGGTGCCAGAAGCGAAGCTTTCACCTAGAAACAAGATGCGGAAACGGAGACTCGAATTTTCGAAACAGGCTTCTTCGCTTCATGGTATTTTTCGGCCAAATGCAATAGTGAGGAATCTGCCAGAAGTGTTTTCCGACCAAGACCGAGAAGTTCGTTTAAAGTGCGCACATTGCGATGACCACTTGATACTTAGTGCATGGTTTTGGCGACACCCGCGTACGCAGAAAATCCACGTGCTGGTTCCACACAGGGGTCATTTCAAATGTAGATCCGGGCAGGGTACTACGGTGGGTAGGGCCTACAAAAGCCCCTGGATCGCTCTGGAAGATTTTCCCATTGCAAAAGACCAACAGGACCACCTCGAGTTTTGCCCGCACAAGATGCGCAAGACAAGATGTGTTCTGTGTGGAGGTCGCGACATTTGCCTTCACCGACGGAGACGTGACTCCTGCAGTCTCTGCAAGGGGCGATGCCAAAAGCGTCGAGAAAAGGAGCCGAGATTGTGAATGGACATTTACCCTCTGGTTATTTAACAGTTCGCCATGGGAAATGGCCCATAGAAATAGATGGTTTACCTATTAAAAATGGTGGATCTTTCCACGGCTATGGCACAAATAACCAGATGGTAGATCATTTTGGCAGGGGGAGTCCCTGAAGAAGCACATCTATGTCTATTTGATCCTTGTGGTTCTATCAGTCATCAGAGAACATGAAGAGAGCCGTGTGAATTGTGGACTATGGGCCCTGAATACACTAAAACGTACTAGAACTGTGCACTGTGTGCTTCACAGTTACGGGGCACGCAAACATGGAACAAATACAGGGATGTTGATGCTCACCCACATCAAGTTTCACCCTTTCCGCAGCTCCCACCGTACAAGTTTGTGCCCCTCCGTGGTATAAGATGTATAAGTGGATGTGTGTTAAAGGTAGATGTATAACATGTTATAACCACCATGACAATGAACAAGATGATTCTACCATAAACCGTTTAGGCCTGGTGTTATGAAGTGTACCAACTGGTGCGCAGGTGGCGGATGTGAATTCCCGAGGCTTTCTGGTGCGTTCCACCATGTGCCACGACTTTGCCCCTTGGAGCCGTTATCTGGGGATGGGTACCAATGTTTACCGTATTTTATCGAGGGAATACACATCCATTAACCAGCTATGACTTAGGGTACCATTTGGGTGCTGCGGCTCATAGCCACCCTTATCTTGGACTTCTTTGTTGGTTTCTTGTTCCTACATGCTTGCCCAAATTTAATCTGAGATGTTGTTTCTTGCACCTGTAGGGATTTTTACGATGTATTTGTTACACATCTTAGCATCGCCAGCATGAGCATGTTCTCTTTCCCGAATTACCCTCTGTATCTCTCAGCGGGATATTCAGTGAGATGTCACACACGCGAAATACCCAAAGTGTGAATTATCAAGAATGTGATTTGTCCAACAGGTTAAATTATGAAGGGTCAGATATCAATGTGTCATATGTTTGATATGTTACCGTTGAATACCACCAAATTAACTATATATAAATCACATGAAAATCGTGTCAAACTCTTCTAAGATTGATTACCGTGTAAAACCATTTGTTAAACCATTAATCATCTATAAGCCACATATTTATATTATATAATTATAATAACAACATAAACATCACATCTTAACGGTATCACCATAGCTCTCCAGCCGTGTTAAGTCAAGGTCACGGATGGCCTTCGCTTTCTCTATGACCATGGAGCCAAGCTGCGGGCCGAGGAACACGTCTTTCGAGATCATATCATTATGATTCTTGGACGACGAACATGAGTGGATGAGGCTTCTGTAGGCTAGGCTATGAAAACCCAACATATAGGGGCCCTCGAATAGTTGGCATCTGTAAAAAACATCAAAAATGCCATCTAAGCTCAAAAAACAGCAAACACGAGGTATACAGGCTTTACAGATGGCATACCCCACGGGATACTTGTATACTTGACCTGTTTAACAAGTATAGAGATTTCTAGGTTGCAAATTTGGCACGCCATATTCCGGGGATAATAATTATATATATATATATATTTGCATACTTGAACTTGTTCATAAGTCATGTTACATGTTACATGTTACATGTCATATGCAGGTGTGTGTATATATATAATATCAATATATATATATATATATATTATTTGTTTGGTGCCCTTAAGATGGCTTTTGCAAATAGCATCAAATAGCTACAAATGGCAGATTTTTGCATTTTCTTGTTTTATCGGATAGATGGCACACACAATAAACTATTCGGGGGGCCCTTTTTGAACCAACCACAATTAGGGGGATCTTACTGGATCAAGGAAAATGAGGCTAGTAACTTGTAGTAACAACAAGAACCTAACCGAAACAAGGGCATTTCATGGGGATTTTCAATATATATATATATAAACATATATATATATATATTTATTCATGGTATATATATCCCAAGGCTTGGCTCAGGCTTCCCCCCGTCGCTCTCTGTCTTCGGTTCGTGGATCCCTGCCATAGCCTGAGTGGGCCGTACATTACGGCCCACGGGTCTACTTTTGACAGACCTTGAGTGTCTGTGCTGCGCTGCTGATATTTTGGGTAGACTTGTCCCCAATTTATTTATCTGTCAGCCGGTACTTCCTCTTATTGTCCTGGATAGCACTAAACTGCTTTGCGCTGGTGCACCAGGCCCATATTTGCAATTCACATTTTGTCGTTGAGGTGGACTTGGTCTTCAGTGCTTTTTGAATATTTGATTATCCCCTGGCTCTGCGGTGGCCGATCACCGGTGGTTTTCAATTTTGCGTTCAACTGGCTCTGCAGTGGCCTACACTGAGTACACTGAGACACGAGTGATACATTTACAATTGATTCATTTTTGAATTCTCAATCCACTTGCATTTCGGCATTGCCTTGTGGATCAATTCTGTGACCGAGTATTGTGCTAAACTGGAAACGCCCTGGCACTTTAGCGGAGTCACACCTTTCAATTGATATATGTGCTCATTCCTTCTTCTATTTCTTCTGCTTTTTGTTGGATCTGACCTTATTCAAAATTCCAACACAAACTGGAACACAGAGAAGGCGCAATCGGCGGCAAAGGCAAAGTGCACGTCGAGACTGGTTCTTACATCGGAAGGGTCTGGTGATTTTGAACCGGGCACGCCTGAAAAGAGTCAGGCAGACATTGTCTGCCCATCATTCCAGAGACAACAATTTTTTGCTGCGCATTTCCAAGCAGATCGTGGAGATGGAGTTGTGGCCCTGGCGGTGCACAAATTGCCAGAGAATCAACAAAAAACAAGCTATAAAGTGTGTGCTTTGTGCCGCACACTGGACGAGTGGTACTCGTCACAATACTTAGCCCAAACAACAGCCGCAGCATCAGGAGAATGCCAGCTGGAAAGAATGGGAAGAATGGTCCCGGGAGTGGGACGATTGGGAAAATCCTGGTGCATCCCGACAATGGGACAGATCACAATCGAGGTCTCAGTCTCAAGCCAGCACAAAGAGTGCAAAATCAGATGCATACAGGACTCAGAAGAGCCGCAAAGGGATGAAAGGCCAGAACAAGGGAAGAGGCAAAGGAGGAAAAGGCAAAGCAAAAGACTCTGCCAGTGCTTCGACCTTGCAGACGCCTTTTGCACCATTGGCGACAGAGCTTCCACCATGGCCGTCACCCGACAATACGGCATCAAATCTTATGCCTTCAGTTGTTCCTACATCATCCCCCTTTGCAGCATTACAGGCCAACGAGACAATTGGGCAAAAGAGGGAGGTGGTGACAGCTTTGAAGACAGCATACACAGATCCTGCCATGATGCCGCAGGACACAAAAGATTTGATTCTCAAAATGGAAGCAGATATCGAGAAGATGGAAAAGGAACATTCAAAAGCGACCACCAAGAATTTGCACTCAGCCACAACGGCGCTTGGCAAGGCACAGAAGACGTTAACAGAGACGTTGGAGGCCAAGCGTGTCCACAGAGCTCGTTGGACCAAGCATGTGACAGAAGCTGCAAAGACTTGGGAGGGCCAGCTCCACGAATATCGTCAACAACAGGCATCTCTGCAGGAAGTGGCCACCAAAGCCCGAGCGGACATAGAAGGAGCGCGAAATGCCATTCAGGCGCTGTCATCAAAGGCCACGCAAGCCACTCTGGCAGCTATGCCTCCTCTCACAGCTGTCTCCGCAGAAACGGAAGACTTGACCCTGGATGCAGACAACGAAGAAGAAGCAATGCAAGAGCAGTTACAGACTGTGCTTCAGAGTTGCGCGGCACCCCTAGGCCTCGATCTTACCAATCAAGGACAGCACAAGGGGCTCTCAGAGGTGATGTCGGACGACGATGCCTCCAAAGTCGTGGATCAGAACAGGCAAAAGAGACCTCGTTCCCTCGAGCCATTTGGTGGTGGTGCTCTATCCAAGCCCTCTGCAACGGAGAACAAAGATGCGTGAATGATGGCGGTGCACTGTCAGTTCAGAAGAATGACTTGCATGGCGCCACACAATGTGGTCTTAGTGTTGAGGCCTATGCATGGACGCCAACCATGCATGCAGCATGCACTTGGGCTACACCTGTTGATTTTGATGATTTCGACAATTTCACAATCCATTGGCGGCAGTATACCGATGACAGATTTGAGTTTCGCAATCCTTTTACAGCAGTTCTATCGGCATGGAGTTTGCGTTGGAACTGATCAGGCAATCATTCCAAGATGCTCTCATTCACTTGACAGAAGGTTGTTGCAATGCTTCATCCACTGAATCAATGTTTGATTGTGACATCTTTCATGTGAAGGCTCAATGTGATTATACCGATTCCAATTCGTCGGCTGAAAGTGTTGTAGCATGTTTTGCTCCCAAGCTTGATTTGCTCCACATCAGCAACTCTCCGATGATGCCCTGTCAAGAGACCGCAAAGTTGCCTTTCTCTAATGATTTACTCCACCAGCCACCATCTTGCCTTTCTAGATCCACCAATGGCTTTCATAGGACCAAAAAGGTGCAATTCAAATCAATGCTTTTGCTCCACATTGGGCTCGATGATGAAATGGCCATGGGAACTGTGGAGATTCTTCATGAAGACTTGGCTGAATGGCGTGAAAAACCTTGGACGAAGAAGAGCAAAAAGGTCAACTCACGCAGGGAAAACTCCTTGGCATGTAAACATCCAAGTAGACTTCTAAGATCCGATTCAGCTTTGAAAGCTTGTTCAACAAACAAAACAGAAATACAAACTGGTTCTCCTGTAGATGGTCATTCTGGTCTTCCTCATGTGTTTATCAGTAGCGATGTCAGTGATCATGGCAAAACCAAAACTGATCAAGAGGAAAGGAAGCACTAGTTTTGTGCAGACAAGTCGGCCAGCCAGAGTTGCTTTCAAGAATGCGCCTGCTGATCACCAACATGCAGTGACTGTCCAGGCGTTTCAAGAAGGTCAGATGTATCAAAGTGATGATCTCTCCAGCTCGGATCAAGACATCCAACAAGAATCAGACGGTTATTCACCAAGTGATGGACCTGAGCATTCTGATATACAGCCTCCTTCCTCAGAGGAAAACCGCCAAGATGTCCTGTTATATCACATGGATGACCTTCCAATCCGAGCCCTGGTTAGTTGGCACAACTATGACGACATGATGAGGGAAATTGCTCATCACTTTGCATTGAACCGAGATGCATTGGTTGACGCATATGAAGTTGTCTGTGTTCCGTCTGACATTGAACCTGGCGTAGTGCCTACGATAGTTCACATCAATGGTGACATTCCTCCTGACACTAGCTACAGATTGGTTTTGATTGACATTGAGTATCATGCCCATCGAATTGAGGCGCATTTCAGGTCTGGTCCAACAGTCATGAGACATGTTGTTCCTGTGTCCCGACATGCAAATCGAAATGAAGTCTTGGCAACAGCTCGAGTGGATAGATATTGCCGTGCAGAAAATGGTAGATGTCTTGTCTTTATCAACACACGACGCTGGCCAGACTATGACATGGACAGAAAAACATTGGCACATGGAGATTACATCAGAATTGCAATCCCTCCATCTGATCGGTTTGCGTGTTCAACAGAGGTAATTGCTGACCTGACTCAACGTGGTCTTTCTGATCAGGATGTATATGACGTTATTCTCAATGACGAAGCTGGGTCAGGATTCTCACCAGATTTGTTAGAGGAGGATGAGATCAGAAGACTGTCTGCGCAGAGACATGTCGAGACCGATGAAGCTCATCTCATGCAAATGCCTTCTCATGATCACAATGATAACCTTGATTCAATGTTGGCAGGAAGCAATCATTCTTCAGATGAGTCTATCCCTCAAGACTGGTTTCTGGACCTTCAACGAGTGGTGGCTCCATTGGAACAATGCGGTGATGCAGATCAGGAATTCATTTTTTCGATCTACACGTGGCTTGTTGACCATCAAACCAATGAGATATGTCGCGAACCGAAAATAGTTTTCTTAGGAGGAGACCCCACTGAATGGGATGAAGACATCCGACAGCCATGGAGGCATCGAATTGGTTCCGATGATCATGTCTTCATAGATATCGTGAAGCCGGTTGTACGAAGATCTGGGCTGGAAGAACATGTTGCTCATGCTATCCTCACAAAAAATCACGCCAGTTCGTCTTCTGTTCTGGTATCAATTGATTTGTAGCAGCAGAGACCCCCACCGTTGTTGTGAGGTTTGCATTACCCATTCCACGAAAATGTTCGCAGAGAGAAGTCATTTCAGCCGTTCCTTTACTGACTGCATTTGAAAACAATCTGATGGAATGGGTTATTCCTGACCACACTGACAAGGATCAGCAGTTCAATACTCGGTCAGGTATGGGTTTATTTGTCAAGGTTTTGCCCCATGAAGACACTCATTCGTCCTTTGTTGAATCGGACGAGTACAGCACTCTTCAAGTTGCAGCGTTTTCTGGACTTGCTCTCAAACCGCATGATGACATCCAGCTCGAACCACTTGGTGCGACTGATTTGAAGGCTCATAGCGATGTACATGGTAATTGCCAGATACCTTTTCAACGCAGATGGACCAGCAATGAACAAAAGATCACAACTTTCAGCCTCACAGAGGAGTTCATCAGATATGTGCAAGCAGTTGGATCTCAGGTTGAGGCCAGTGGTCCTCCAAACATCATTCCTGAGGGTCTACAAACTCAACCGTTATGGGTGCAAGATATCTGGGAACGATGGGTTGAAACGACACCTCAGACTGGTGAAATTCCGCGAGAAGGGCCAAGGTTGGAAACATGTTTCAGCAACCCCAGGCGGTGGTCCAGATGTCGTGAATCTAGGTTGGTGATACTGTCCATCAACTTTCATCAATGGGAACGGGAGCTTCTAGCTGCGTGGCCTGACAAAGCTGATCTGACATTGCCTACACAATTTGCAGTTGTGTTTCCAACGCCTGATGATGCTGACCGAACAGCGCAAGAACAGCTTATTATTGAGCAGCAGTCGGAGCCATTTTCCAGAACAATCGTTGCGACCTTGTATGACACTGCAGTTGATGAAGGTCGACCACACTCGATTGCTTTGGTGGTTGGAGACAGGTTCGATATCAGATCCTTTGTCTTGCTGATGGGATACAATGAAATTTGCCCACCTGACAATGAGCAGAACGAGTGTGTAATGTGGATGGGAAATATCGCAATACAACATGATCAGACAGTCAATGTGAGCCTTGGGAATGCTTTCAAACTTCTTGTTAGACGTGGCATTCGTGTAAGTCTTCAAGAGTTGTTACCGATGTCCGATCGTCGCCTCAGGAATGAGTTACAATCTGCCATTGGTGGTCAGGTGTATCGCCGTCCCAACATCAATGGATTTCCAGCCGATGCAAATGCAAATAACAATCCGACTGCTTCCCAAAGTGTGCCAGAGAGACCTCAAGAAGAGTATCCTCCCGATTGGCTCAACTCGTTGCAGGAATGTTTTGACCGATTTGCGGCTGTTGAAAACTCACAAGAAGGGAGAGTCATGTATGTCCTCGTCTGGTTCCTCAATGGAGGAACCTTCCTCAGAAACGAGTCGCCAAAAGTTGTCAGACTGGATGCTGACAACAATTGGTGGAGGACTGAACTCATTTTCCCATGGCGTGATCGTTTTGAGAGAGGACATCCGATTGCCCTCCATTTCGTTGATCCCATTCCCGCCAGTGAGACATGGCAATCGCATAGTGCACATGTTCTAGTTTCTCAGACTCTGCCATTGGATCATGTCCCGGTAGTTGTGACAAAAACTGAGCACACCACAGGTGGTGAGACAACTACTCATGTTGCGCTTGTTGTCCACCAATTTTCTAGTGCTCAAGATGTTGCCAATCGTTTTGACAGTTCCACATCTAGTCAAGTTGACTTCACAGTCAGTCGTGGCAGAAACCAGTTTCCAAGGGACCTTACAGTGAGGGTGGGACCAGGTGATGGACTATGCCTTCGCATTCAACCAGGTAGTAGTGCTTATCCATCTGGTCCACCCCTTGACATGTCACAAGGTACGACACTGCCTCTTACCAAGATTCAAAATAGAGAAGCAGTCGAAGAAAATGATGACAATCAGATCGATGATGATCTGGAAGACGCGTTGTTGATGCAGGCCTTTCGTACCTTCAGAAGACATAGTCCCGAAGGTGCATCGCCTCAGCCCTCCAATTCAGGTAACACATGTGCTATTGGGTTTAATGAAGAAAACACACATGAAGGTAGTGCTTTTCAGTTTAACCCGACCGCACCAGAATTCTTGCCAAGTATCAACGCTTTACCAGCATGGGCCCAAGCCATTGACGAAATATATCATGACTGGGACCTTCGAGCATTTGCGTGGCAGGGTGAATCAAGAGCCACGCATTTCATGACATGGTATCTCTCCCCAGGTCGTGACCGATTTCAGTGTTTGCATGGGCGCAGAATGGTACTATTTGAAGACTTTTGGAACTGGCGAGAGCAATTCAGAAGGGTTTGGATTGACGAGCTTGACCCTGCTGCGGAAGTTGACATAGTTTATGTGTCTCCTCCGCCAACACAGATTGAAGCGGGAATAACTGGCCATATTATACTGATTCAGCATACCTTGGATGAATGGTCTTCCGTGCTGGTTTCGGTGTTTGATCAAGCGGTCAATGATGGGCACCCTTTTCACATGGCTCATTCGTTTCCGGCCCAGCTCCAACTCTAGCAGATAGTTGATAGAATCGGCTACAATGATGAATGTCTTACCCGTGCACAATGCCAATTTCGACTGCGTGGCCAGATTTTTCTAGCTACCAATCAAATCCTTGCAAGTGACGGTGATGCAATGGATCTATTGGTGCATAGGGTTTTTGTTCCTGTTGGATGGAATCCTCCAATTATCCCGCACATGCCACAGGCTGAAGGCCTTGCTTTGCTTCAGACCCATCTCAGTGTGTTGTCACCAAGGCAAGGTGGTGACCGCCCGGGAGTCAAACCTGAGGCCCCACCAGGAGCACAAATTGCACTTGCAGCCCAACTTGGAAACTACACCAATGACATTGACTCAATCCCTTTCACGCTTGAGTTGCTTTTCCGGACACCAGCCATTCAAGAACAAGACATGGTGGTCTGCACCTGGGAAATGAAAGAGTCAGTCGACATGCAGTTGTATCCTGGTTCCCAGTTTCTGGAGATGCAAGCAAGGATTGACATGTGTCACAGGAATAAGTTGATCAAGCTTGGTTCATCCCTTTTTCCTGTGCAGTTCACTCGCAGCAAGTGGGCTATCAAATCCAACAGATGGTACATTGGATCGCATGTTCAGCCTGGCACTAGTTCAGCGATTGTGGCCTGTGTTGCATATGAAAAAGATGGTGCTACGACTGCAGTGAAGACAGTACCCAAGCACTGCAGAACTGATTTTCTTCGATCGGTCCTGAATATCAAACGTGGCACTCTAATCAGGATCAACGGTGAGTTTGTTGGGGAAGAAGTGTCCTTTGAAAATGGTGACCTTTTGGAATATCACGTTGGTTTCTGCACAGGTCTTACATTGAACATGACGAATCATCGGGTCCAACTATGCCTTGATGCAACAGTGGAATCCACCACTCCATCCTTTGAATCCGAAGATGACGCCTTTGAGGTACTTCAGCTTCCCCCTGTGCAACAGACGTTGTGCAACAATGACCAGTGGAATTTTCAAATGATTCCTGAAGCCACACCGCTTCACAGAGAAACGTATGAGGCACTGCATGTTCAACACGATTGTGATAGTGAAGTAGTGCAGAAGTATGAACTCTACATCGATGGAGCTACCACCCACACCAGGTCGGCCTGGGCGGTCGTTGCAGTGAAGGTCACCAGTCTAGGTCACAGATTCATGGGTTGTGTTGCAGGGATCACGGAGACCTGTAGTCAATCTGACAAATGGATTGGAGCGACCTGTCATACGAACATCGATGCGGAATTGACAGCGATGGCAGTAGCGACCTCTTTTGCGTTTTTTGCCTCCACTGAGACGAAACTCACCATCCGACCGGATCTGGCCCTCAGCAACAGATTCTTCAGTATTCAAAGCACCACTCGGCAGCAAAGCACTCTGGCGCAGGTCATTCATGTGCTTGGCCAATCCAGGCCAGAGGGTATTGACATTGAGGAAGTGAGAGCGCACTGTGGCGATCCATGGAATGAATTGGCTGATGCCATAGCCAAGCAAGTGGCCCACACTGGAGTTGAGGTAGGTCAAGTTCCTTGGTGCCCACTTAACCAGATTGCCAACTCGCCTTCCACTATCAAATGGGAGTGGATGAGGTATGCTCCTCCCTCATACCGACAGACGATGCCAGCCCTGCATGGAGATGCTATCTGGCAGCCGACCAAGTCTGTAAAACAAATGCATGTCCAAGTTGAATCTCCGGACCAGAGGCAAATCAGTGTGAAATTTTCATTGAAAGTCGCCACCTACAATGGGCTGGCATTGAACGAAGAACCAGCACATAGCCAAAGTTCTACAGGTCGTAATGCCAGGTTGGACATGCAGTTCAGTCATGCCAAAATAGCCATGGTTGGGGCCCAGGAGGCTCGCACAGTGGAAGGTTGCCGGGTCTCTGAGAACTATAAGATCTTTTCATCTGGATATCAGCAATGTGGCAAATCAAGACACTTTGGATGCGAATTGTGGATCCACAAAACCTTGCCTTTTTGCACATTTCCTGATGGTAGGAAAGTTGGCCTCAAAGATTGCAAAGTTACGGTGATTCTCGCTCGTGTCCTGGTTGCAAACGTTGAAGGACCTGTTGATTTTGTGGTTGTTGTGGCGCATGCCCCTTGTGTGTCCGCAGAACGAAACATCGAGAGTGTAAGTCAGTGGCGGACTTCTCTCTCCAACACCTTGAGCGTTGTGCGCAATGCCAACATGATTGCACTCATTGATGCTAATGCGCCGCTAGCTGACCATGAGACCAAGTATTTTGGGACACACCAAGCAGAGCCAATTAATCCTCAAGGATTGGTGTTTCAAGACTTTCTTCAGGCCAGTGGACTTTTTGCTCCTGCCACATTCTCAGGCCACTCAGGTTCTGGAGCCACTTGGAAACATCCTCGCGGTGACTGCCTTCGAAGGGATTATGTGTTGCTTGGAGAGGCCTTTTTCTCGATATGCACAGGTTCATTCGTCATGGCTGACTTTGATGGTGGATTTTGTCATGCTGATCATTGCCCAGCAGTTGGAATTCTGGAAGGGATTCTCAGGCTAGGTGATAGCGGGAAGAAGATCAGATGGGACTATCACAAGATGCAGGACCCTCGGGCCCAAACTGCATTCGTTGAAGCCCTTCAAACACTTCCAATTCCTGCGTGGTCAGCGTCAGTTGATGATCACTCAGCCATCATCGAAACCAACCTGTTGCAACTTGCTCAGCAACATTTTGGTAGGCGCAAAAATGAAAGATCTAGACCTTTGCTGCAGCAATCTACGATTGAAGGCATCCAGTTAAAAAGGCAGATGTTGGCAATGCTGAGAACGCAAAACTTCCAAGATCCTCTACTTCTTGAAGAGTTGAAAGCCATTGAGAAGGTTGTTCGACCCATGATCTTGCGTGACCAGCAGTCATGGTATGCCAATTGGTTAGACAGTATCAATGACGCAGGCAATCGATTTGACACTGCTCTAGTGTACAAGAAGCTGCAGAGACTTGGCAGAAGGAAAAAGAGCTTACACAAGGGTCCACGCCCTTTGCCAAGGCTCCGAACATCAGAGGATCAATTTGCACAGTCCTTTGAGGAATGCCAAGACATATGGAGAAAGCAGTTGGCTCTGGTGGAAGCAGGAATTGAAGTTTCTGATGCTCAACTTTATCAACTACATTTGCACAGTGAAGATGAAGCTGATAGAGATGCCAAGCACTGCCCAGACCCATGTGAAATACTCACCATCATCCGAAGGTTCAAGAACGGGAAAGTACCTGGTCCCGGCCAGCTACCAGTTGACATTTTGAAATGCGGTGGAATAGCAATGGCAAAGATTTTGGCCCCTTTGTTTGTCAAAGCTTCCTGGCATATGCGAGAACCCCTCACCTGGAAGGGAGGAATGTTGATTCCGTTGTTTAAAGGAAAAGGGTCGCCTGCAGAACCTTCTGCATATCGCTCAATTTTCCTGTCGGATATATGTGCAAAGGTCCACCATGCTTACGTCAGGAATGAATTGGCAAGCACGTGGTGCAGTGACAACGATCTCATTCAGTTGGGTGGGAAGAAAGGCTGCTCTACCGATGTTGCACATCACCTTCTCCACGCGCATTTGTCCTGGTCAAGGGCTCGAAATGTCTCGTGTGGCATTTTATTTGTCGACTTACAGTCTGCATTTTATTCGGTCCTGAGGTCGTCGCTTTTCCCAGAAGAATTCCATGATGACACAATTTGCTTCGCAATGAAACAGCTTGGAATTACCCCAACTGATTGGCATGAAATCATGCGATCTGTCCGACAGGATAATGCAACGAAAGGCCTTAATCCGCATTCGGAGGGTATCCTTCGTGACATGTTTTCTGGCACCCACTTTACAATGCAGGGATTGGAAGCCAAGACAGCTACGACAAGGGGTACTCGTCCAGGAGACCCTGTAGCTGATATTTTGTTCAACATGGCTTTTAAGTTAGTGGTCCTTGACGCCAGGTTCAAAATCCGAGCAGCAACCAATCTGCCCTGTTTTGGTTCACCCAAGCCGGTTGAAGTTATCACATGTCCTGATTGTGTGCCAGAAAGGGGGTTTGCTGAAATCACTTTTGTTGATGACATTGCCTATGCAATTCATTCAAACACTGCCGAAGATTTGGTATCTTGTCTACAAACCACAGCATCTTGCTTGCATGATGCTGTGACCAGTCGTGGACTTGGCATTAATTATCAGGCAGGTAAAACAGAGGCAATATTGAAGCTTGCGGGGAGCGGATCGAAAGCCGTTAAGCATAAAGTATGGCATGAGTGTGGTGGCATGCTGCCGGTTGTCACAGAGCATGCCACACAAAAATTGCGAGTGGTGCACTCGTACAAACATCTTGGATCGTTTGTGCAGGATCATGCAGTTGTGCAAAAAGATGTTCGACACAGAATTTCTCAAGCCAAAAAAGCCTACGGTCAACTCAGTAGGCCCTTTTATTGCAAGAAGAATGTCAATGAGCACACGAAGAGTTCGGTGTTTTCGTCACTGGTCATGTCCCGTTTGACTTACAATGTGCATACGTGGTCATGGATTACTGACAGTGACGTTGAATCTTGGGAAAATGGATTGAAAGCTCAGGTAGCGAACTTAGCCAGAAACAAGATCCGACCTGTTCCTCCTTTTCATTTCTCCATTGTTGAGTTGTGTGCACTCATTGGCTTGAATGCTCCCAGTGACATACTACATGCAAACAGGTTGAGGTATGTAAAACGTGCTATCAACACCGCTCCTGCTGCTTTGTGGGCCTTGCTTCATGACAACAAGCACTGCAACTCTTGGCTGCCTCATTTGTCCAGTTCTTTCGAATGGCTACGCATGCTCCTTCGTCCAGGCTCAATGCCAAAGTGCAATGACATTTCAGAAGTTTTGCAAGTCGTAGCATTGGATACCAGATGGAACGGGCACATTCGATCTGCTCTCAAGTCATGCCTTCAGTACCATTGTGCTCGTGCTCAGGGCAAACTATGGACTAGTAGAATTTGTAGTCAGGTCGAGAGGTTTGCTGATGTGTGTCTCCCTAGCAGTCACACTGATGTCAAGCGATGGAAGTGCAATTTATGCTGCGACACGTTCGACAGCAAAAAGGCATTGTCCGTACATGCAAGGCACAAGCATCAGTACCGCACGGTTCTCAAATACTATGTCCTTGGGGATGAGTGTCTTGCTTGTGGTATTTTTTTTCAACAGAATCCGCTTGCTTGCTCATGTGGGTCATTCCCAAGGATGCAAAGAGGCTTATTTGGCATGTTTTGTTCCTGCTTCTGAGGAGGATGTGCAGGAGATCGAACAGAACGAAAGAGAACAAGCAAGAGCTCTAAAAGCACAGGGATGGCATCCGACAAAGGCCTTCCTCCTAATGACTAGAGTGCATGGCCCTCTGTTGCCCGAGAGTGGAACAGTTGGTGCATCTGCGATGAAAGCCAGATGGCAGAATCGAATTACAGTTGTTGGTCGAGCATATGAGGGCTTGGACGGCTTCTGCGAGCATTCACCTATGCAATGTTCTGATGAGATTGATATCGTTCCTTTTCTTTTCCAATCCAATGGAGGTCGGGCTCAAGGAGAAGCAGGCATCTTTCAACAATTTGGCCTTGCTGCTGAAACTGCAAGACTCCATGTCAAGGGGTTTCTATTTATCCACTTTTTCAGCGGATTTCGGCGTAATGATGATTTGCAACACTGCATCGAGAGCCATGAAATCATTGGAGAACAGCATTTGTTCTGCCTGTCGGTGGATTTATGCCTGGCTAAAGAACACTCTGATCTTACGGACGATCAATCGAAACTGTTTTGGACTGAAAAGATGAAATCAGGCCAAGTCATTGGAATAGGGGGGGGGCCAAGCTGCGAGACATGGTCAGCAGCGCGCCACTGTCCTGACGGCCCCCCCCTGTTCGTTCCTTTGACAGCCCTTGGGGAAACGTTGGCCTTTCGTCAAAGCAGTGGAATCAGGTCCTAACTGGTACAAAGCTCATTCAGTTCTTGGTGGAGCTCCTGGTGTTAGCAGCACAGCTAGGATTGTGTGGATTTATGGAACATCCCCAATACCCGCTGTGGCGACAGAGGCCTGCGTCTATCTGGACTTTGAAGGCCCTGAGGGTATTAGCCCGACTGGAATGCTTTCAAATCTGCTCATTCGATCAGTGCGTATTTGGGCTAGGTGCAACAAAGCCCACAACATTGCTTCTGCTCAGGATGAGTACCTTCCGGGACATTGTATTGTCTAAAGGAAGACGAGGACGCTGCCCACACCCAGCAGGCCATCTGCCTTTGCAAGGAATTCAAAGCAATGGTTCATTTGCAACGGCCCAGGCCAAAATCTATCCGGCCGGCATGAACCGAACCATTGCGATTGCAGTATCCCGGTTTTTGACTGAGCGCCAATTGAAATCTGATTGGACCAAGTTGCCAAGGGAACTGCAAGAATTAGAGAGCCATGATTTTGTTGATGAAAGTACTGTACAGCCCGATTTTCATCACATGCATTGCAAGTAGACCGAGCGTTAACAGACGCAGCAATCGCAAAGTGACAAAAGTGACAAAGGTATATATATCCCATAGGATCCATGTATGCTATATGTGGTAACATTTACCATCAATATACCCCAAATGTTAGCATATATACCATACATGGATCCTATGGTATATATATATATGTATTATATTTAAATAACATTACCATTACATAGAACCACTCACATGGTTTGACAAGTGGCTATTAATCGCCCCCTTTGGTAGACGATCTTTATAGCGAATTTTACCCATCAACATTGGTTCTATGATGTTTGGCCAACGAAGATGATGGTATCAAGTATCAACCTAACATATAGATTTTCCGGACGGAGATGCAACCAACAATATGGTTTTATGATGTCCGGACGCTGTTTTTTCGAAGAAAGATGATAATAGTAACCTTCCCAAATGTGCTCCAAATGCCCTATGAGTGCCGCTGTTTGGACCATTTTGGACCACCAAAACCACCGCAAAACACAGCAAAATACAATCTCAGAAGGTGTTTGGAACTGTAGGGCACAACAAACCCAGGCAGAATGAACATTTTTATACAGTCATAATGGATCATAATGGGATATTTCAATGTTTCAATTCATTTCAATAAATTTCAATCTATTTTGGGGAACATAGATCACTGGTTGGTGGTTTGGAACATTTGGATTATTTTTCCATTCAGTTGGGAATGTCATCATCCCAAGTGATTTTTTTTTCAGAGGGGTAGGTCAACCACCAACCAGTCATAATTAACCAATGATTAACCATCATTAACCACTATTAACCACTATTAACCACTATTAACCATAGGGATAGGTCAACCACCAACCAGATAATATTACCTCTCTATCCATCAGACACTATCCTCCGGAATTTTCCTGGAAAGTCTGGGGTGGCCCTGTGTCGCAGCGGAGCCACCCTGGGGTCACCCGCCAGGTATGCCACCGCCGTGGAGCCTATGAACAGCAGCTTCCAAAGCATGCGACGTTGGCAAAGATACCTTCGTCAACTGGAACTTTCGTTGGAGAGGTGTGGTTCCCTCTGGTAACTTAACAGTTCGATATTGAAAATGACCCAGTCGAAATAGTTGATTTACCCATTGAGAATGGTGATTTTCCATAGTTATGTTAGTTTACCAGAGGGTATGTGATGCGAAGCTAAAAAACGTCATGGAGTATGTGGTGACATCAGTGAAATATGTGAGAATTGTGAAACACATACGCGGTGTACGTATAGTATAGTAACAAACAGTTGCTTATTTCACAGGATTTTTTACACTTTCATTGCGATTTGAGTGCTAAACTGCTGATTATCTTAATCATCTAGTACATATGCATGTATAGTTTTGGAAAGCAACCCCATGTCCATTCATTTTCAAACCTGAAATAGCTGCGCCCATTTCTGCTTTTGATCGTGTGCCCCATTTCGCTATAAACAATGCATCTTGAATTATTTTGGATCTACCTTTTAAGTCAATCCCCTGTACAAAATTGATGTGTTGGACTGTTGGATACCTATTGGGATGGGATTCCGCCTTCGGCTTGGCGTCCAGGATCAAAAAGCAATTCACCTTTGCGCGCGAAGCGCTGATTTGGAACTGGCGTCTCCATCTGCCGAGCTTTCTGCATTCGGAGTCGCTGGAAGATTCGCTGGACATGTGTGGCTGAAAATGAGGTATACCTTCTGGGAATTTAACAGTTTGCTATTGAAAATGGCCATAGAAATAATTGATTTACCAATTAAAAATAGTGATTTTCCATGTTATGTGACAGTTTACCAGAGGGTACCCGCCCCCAAAAGTTCCAGACAAATCCATGCAAAACCCAAGATGGGAAAGATGTGGAAGCAGGGTGCAATTGTGGGCATGTGCCGGTCTGATGCGGACCATGATGAGATGGTGATGGAATTACTTTTGATCAACAACCAGAGGTCTGACACCACTGCCATTTGAAATGAATTGCGAAGCACTGGTAATGACCAGTGGTGATATGAGTGAAAAGTTGTGAAATACCAATCACTGTTCGTTGTGGTGATTGACCCGTGACCGCTTAACCATTACCCTTTCAATCATTAAAGATTACAACCATGCACTACATATTGTTTATTTCAAGGCAGCAGCCATTCAACATAGGGTTTCAAACAAAGCACATTGAGCGAACTTAAATATCTAAGATATATTAAAGGACTTACTATCATTCTTGTTCATTGAACATTAAACCTGAAGCAAACAATAACCATTAAAACCACTAGACATCATTAAACACGTCCTTTGCTTAATGTTATAGCTATAATCAAGCCATCAAATAATAGTCAACTATCATCAACATTCATTATCATAATACTTAACTATAATTATTGAATCACAGCAATTAAGCATGGACATTATTATGCTTTATAGTTACTGAGACCACAAAATGCAAATATTTGCACTTTAGGCACTTAATGAATTTATAAGTATACTATAAGTTACTATTATCCTTCTAATATCTTGTTCAAATTGTTTTTTCAAAAATATTTTGTTA
>Ga0126342_10006926_pt1 | contig 20188 bp, 19 predicted proteins | sample Cyp1metagenome_FD_92528 | JGI IMG/M metagenome (GOLD analysis project Ga0126342, IMG submission 92528) | Coral microbial communities from Lord Howe Island, Old Settlement Bay, Australia - Cyphastrea 1 metagenome | ecosystem: Host-associated > Invertebrates > Cnidaria > Coral ...
GCCCATGAATGCCATACCATGAGAGACCCTCCAAAACCCCCCACCTCATGACATACCTTTCCAAACCACCCCCCCACCCAGCATCAAAAAAGTTTTGGCATCATTTTTTGCAGATTTCTTCATATAGTGATTTAATGGACGCTTATAGTGATTTAATGGACTTTTATAGTGATTTAATGGACTTTTATAGTGATTTAATGGACTCTTATTAATGATTTAATGGGCTCTTATAGTGATTTAATGGACTCTTATAGTGGGCTCTTATAGTAATTTAAAGGACTCTTATAGTAATTTAAAAAACTCTTATAGTGATTTAATGGAATCATATAGTGATTTTGTGGACTCTTATAGTGTTTTTGTAGACTCTTCCAATAATTTAATGGGCTCTTATAGTGATTTAATGGACTCTTATAGTGATTTAATGGACTCTTATAGTGATTTAATGGACTCTTATAGTGATTTAGTGGACTCTGATAGTGATTTAATGGACTCTTATAGTGATTTAGTGGACTCTGATAGTGATTTCATGGACTCTTATAGTGATTTAATGGACTCTTACAGTGATTTAATGGACTCTTATTGTTTTTCATGGTCTCTTATTGTTTTTCATGGACTCTTGTAGTGATTTAATGGACGCTTTTAGTGATTTAATGTACTTGTACAGAGATTTAATGGACTTCTATAATGATTTAATGGACTCTTATAGTGATTTAATGGACTCTTATAGTGATTTCATGGACTCTTACAGTGATTTAATGGACTCTTATAGTGATTAAGTAACTCTTATAGTGATTTAATGGACTCTTATTGTTTTTCATGGTCTCTTCTAGTGATTTAATGGACTCTTATAGTGATTTAATGGACTCTTATAGTGATTTAATGGACTCTTATAGTGATTTAATGGACTCCTATAGTGATTTAATGGGCTCTTTTAGTGATTTAATGGACTCTTATAGTGATTTAATGGACTCTTATAGTGATTTAATGGACTCTTATAGTTATTTAATGCACTTTTATAATGATTTAATGGACTCTTATAGTGATTGCATTGAGTCTTATAGTGATTTGATGCACTCTTATAGTGATTTAATGGACTCTTATAAGGGTTTCATGAACTCTTATAGTGATTTAATGGACGCTTATAGTGATTTAATGGTCTCTTCTAGTGATTTAATGGACTCGCCTAGTGATTTAATGGACTCTTCTAGTGATTTAATGGACTCTTATAGTGATTTAATGGACTCTTATAGTGATTTAATGGACTCTTATAGTGATTTAATGGACTCTTTTAGTGATTTAATGGACTCTTATAGTGATTTAATGTACTCTTCTAGTGATTTAATGAACTTTTGTAGTGATTTTATGGAATACCCTCTGGTAATCAAACATAGCAAGGGAAAATCACCCATTGATAGATGGATTGTACAGTAGATGGTTTTCCCATGAAAAAACCTCCGTTTTATATGGGATTTCACTATTGTAATAGATGATTTATAATAGATGATTACTCATATAAACCATTGTATAGTAAATAGATCGTTTTATATGGGGGATGTCACATTGCCACCTTTGATTACTGACAAGCTGACAAGCTCCATGTGTTCCAGCCCAGCTGTGAGGATGATGTTCGAGATTTCGAATGGAATCGTCTTAAGCTAGGGATCTACCAGGGATCTAGCATCATGCAGCAACACTCCCACAATGAGCGAGGTTTCTGACGTCTGACATAATTTATTCTGGCAACATTTCGGATGACATCAGGATTACGAGAGAAAAAACACAAAGAAAGAATGCAAAAAAACGCGTTGACATTTGGCGAAAAATCTCGACCCTGAAAAGAGTGTCATCTAGGAACAATAGGGATGCACTGATAACACGTCATGACGTCATGATCATCTCCATGGATGCCATAGCTTCCCCTCGCCTTCACGTGGCCATTCCTGGAAGCCCAGTGCAAAGGAGTGCCTCGGAGCGGCGATCCCATCTGAATGCTCTGAATGCTTCGCTGATTCGATGCCGATTCTTTGCTGCTTAAAACTACTTCAATCTGATGTTTACTTAGTTTACTTGGTGAAATCGTGTGAATTTAAATCATGAAATCACGGTAAATCTTGAATTGTGCTGCTTAAAGAAGTTTCAATCCCTACCTTTGCGACTTAAATTCAGCCATGATCATGGCCAACTATTTATTAATAATTCATAAAGATATTGTACAGAGATCTAGTGAATTTGTATGTGTATATATATATATGTATGTATGTTTGTTTATGTTGTTGTGATTTCCGGCATCATCCAAGCATTTGCTGAGATGAACCGGCGTTTGCTCTCGTTGGAAGCATTGACATCCGCCCGTTCCTGCGGCATGCGAGATGATACCGTGCTCTCTAGATATTGCAAGAGACTAGTCAATCAAACACTGAGGTTGTGCATGGTTGTGCGGAAGCAAACATTGAGTCCTATGTCTAGACTCTTGGACGAAATTCTGCATGAAATTGATGTAGATTCCAAACAAAAAAAACATAACACCGAAGCACTTGCCTTGGATTTGCTGTAATTTCCTTTGCACATTTCGCCTCCTTGCACCAGAGTCCATGCCTTTAAAGCAAGACCAGGAGGTTTGTTGTAAAAAGTTGAGAACAACGTAGAACACCTCCTTAACATTACTTGACGATTAAACAATATTAAACATTATATAATAAACAATCTCACAACCCGTAAAATGTGCAAGTCGCGAGTTTTGCAGAATGGGAGATATTTGCCTTTTATTTCCGCGGAGCAGTCCTGCCTGATTTTCATCCGTCGCTGGTTACACTTCAAAAACAGATCTTAGGAACGTCCCTTTGTTCCAGGGACATCAAAAATCAGTGGTTATCTTCGAAAAAAATGGTGCCATTTTGACACATATATCAGGAGGTTTCCGTTTCGTCATAGGGGTACCCCTAGTTATCATCCATTTATGAATTTATAGATGGTATTTTCCCATGGAAATAAACCATCCAGCGATAAAGGGGGTATCATGGAAAATCATCCCAGAGCCCTTTAGCTGGATCCTTTGGATCCGGAGCTCCTCCACCAGCCATTTGGCAACTTCAAAAGCACCGCTGGTCGCCTGAGGATCCATGGCTGTGGAAAATCTGCTGCAAATGATTCGAAAACAACCATGCAATAAGATGAATAAATCGTGATGTCGCGTTTCTATCATAGGTGATGGGAGTGAAAGAGGTATCGTTGGAGTGTTGCAATATGTTGCAATGTCATTCCGGGACAGAGATGCCAAATCTCTCTTGTTACCCTCCATGCCTGCTTCTCATGACAAAAATTGCTGGCTATGCAGGCAATACATACAGCATCCCTCATGTTGGGAAGTTCATCATGCTGCCAAGGTGCCGCATAGAACAGCGGAGTGAAACCCTGGTCGAAGGTACCTGAAGCTCAGCAGGAGCAGCACAAAAATGGTTACTATTCTAGTCTTATTGGCTGGTTCCTACTTATCCCATGGCATCCTCAGATAAATCAGAATAAGAACCGACGACCCACCTTAAGACCGCTTAAGACTAGGTCTTCTTCGAGCAAGTTGCATGGCTATGGCTGAAATTGATCAGTCCACATCAGCCTTCAACAGGGGTTGGTAACTGTCCGATTTTGGGTATATTGGACGTCACCTTATAGTAGCCATTATATACCATATACCTAATGGTTGGGTGATGTTCAATGGGGACATTTAATGACCCATGTTCAATGATCTTCAATGGATGGTTCACTAAAAATGCCCAGTCTTGTTCAGCAGTCCCCAAATTTGGAGCCATAGTCATCTGATCCTTGGACCTTCCTGCAGCCCAGCAGCCGTTGACGCTCAAGTTGGAGGCTGCCACCAGCTTTTGGGCTTCCTGGGACCCGAAACGGACCCATGGGTGGTACTCAAAAAAAAAACAAGCATAGTGATGATTTGGGGATATCACAGGCAACAATGTGAATGATGGCTGATCTTAAGCAACAAATTTGGTGATTCTTGAAAAACAGGGCCAGTTTAGTATAACTTCAGCAACATTTTCCCAGAACGGTGGTCAGGAATGGAGGCTTGCCCCTCTTTCATCAACCACCGAGTGGGATGTTGCTGCAACAGTCGAAATGCAGGGTGCAAAAGCAACGGGGAGAGCTGGTCACTAAGCATCATTTGCAAACTGCCCCAAGCGAAGTTCCGATTTACAGTTGAAAAAAATGAGGGAATGAGGGAAAAGATCATCCAAGAATGGTAGAAATCAGCGCGAAATTCAAAACCACCGAAAAAAAAAGCTCATGATTTACATTGATTTCCATCGGGAATTCCATGCTTCATATTTCCCCAGGGCAACAAGACCACCTCTTCCATGGGTCGACTGTCCTCTAAGTCACCATGAGAGCAAGCAGTACCTGGAGCTACTTTGGGCAGTCCAGCAATGGTCCCCCGAAAATCGCCAGATCACCGAAGTGGGCTTTCAGAACTGGTTCATACAAAGTGGGCGGGTCCAAGTTTGGTTTATAAACTCATTGAATCTCAATTTAGCTGTAGAGATATATATATATATATGATACATCCAGCATAAATTCAGCAGTTCTATCATCAGGTCCGCTTTTCGGTCGTACAAAGGGCTGGAAGCCCTGAATGAAGTGCAGGATCGTTGACCAGACCTCGGTCGGTTGGTCGCCGTTTTTGGTCGTCCATGGCTGGATTTCCCAGCATGGTTAATTCATGGGGACGGGGACGTCCCTTTACACAACTTATTAAAGGGGTTGTACTATGTTGTACTACCCATGTGGGGCTATGTTATGATAAAGGGATGTAAAGGGTAATTCTAATCCCCGAACACACAAAAACCAACAGGGGGGTTGAACACTGCTCAAACGTTCAACGGTGTTTTGAAAACAACAAAAAGATGAGTAGTAGCCTCCGGTAATCAGCTCGATGTGCTGGAAGATCTACCAGCTACACGGAGCCATGTCCCCCCTTTTTTTTGTTGGCTCCAGAAAGCACTACTGTTTGCGGCAAGCATTCTGTAGTCTGGATATGGCTGGATATTCAATATCATCATCTGCAAAAGGAATTTACTTTGTGTACGGTGGATACAGTATACATGATGAACAATCTGATGTATACATTTGCTTTCAGCGCGTGTATCTCTGCAATCTCTGAGGCTCTTTGTAAACATGTCAGATCTTCCTAAACACAAAATTTAAGTACAGTATATCTTTGATATCTTTGATCCCCTGGGATCCCCTCAAGGGGCCCCGGGCTGACGGCGAAGCGCTCGCTGGCCTTGATGCCCTTGGGCACCACGGCCTGACGACTGGGGGATCCTCCTATTCCACTGGCCTTACGGGGAGCCAGTAGAGTTTCTGCACCATGGAATATCTATAGTATAAGATAGTATAAGTATGGAATATCCCAAAATAAACACAGTAAATCGATGTTTTTATTTTTTTTATGAGTCATGTACGGGTTGTAAACCACTATGACTGCTATGCACAAGAACACCCAGCTGATTCCCCATTCCCAATGCTGGTGCTTCGGCATTTGCCAAATTTCTGGGGGTGCAACTGATGTAAATGCTCTGTATGATTCTGTGTGACCCACCTTTCGCCACCTACAAGTTGTCGACATAACTCACATCACGCCGCTGAAGTCACATCGCGAGCATTGTTCAATTCATTGCGGGCGCCAATGAATTCCGCAAATCATAGAAAGTGGCTGAATTCAAGGAAACATCGCCCGCGCGCGCGCAGTCAACATGCACTTTTTCCTTTGAAATCACCTGCGGAAATCAACAAAACATTGCGCGCGCGCGCAGTCATAGTACACTTACTGTAACCAGAAAAACCAGTTAACCAGCAAACGCCAAGCAATGCATGCTTGTTGGAACTAGTTCAACAAATCGGGGACAGTTCGTGCGAGATCCCCCAAAGAATTTACAATATATAGGTATATAGGGGACATTTGATCAAGAAATTGTGCCACAAATGCATCAAAATTGGTATGGAAGCAGCGAGCATTAGGGACATCATGTTGATGTTTGACCAATAAAAAGTGAGGATTTCCCCACTTTGTGGCGAGAAACATCACCAAACTGAGCGCCGAAAAGAAAAGGATTGGCCTAAGACATTTCAGGCGATTTCACACATGTCACTCATTTCACACCCATGGGTAGGGTGGTGGCTTCAAATTGGCAGTCACTTTTTTCTTTTTTTTCGGATCCACAATGCTAGCAATGCCATGGTCACCATCCCACCATGGGTGAATCATAGGGATGGTGACTGGTCTGGCACACCAATTGAATCATTACTGAAGGCTATTGGTCTGGAGAATAGACCTATAGATGTTCTGATGGATATTATATAGAATATTTAGATATCTGCAATATCAATTATATATGTCTTTGGTTAACAGCCGATAGATATTAGTTATTGGTGAACCGATCATTCGTTAACCAAAAACATCCGTCTCCAGCTGCAGTGGTTAACCGATCGTCCGCCTTCATCAAGCCACCAGGGCCCTGAATCTCAATCTCCTGGGCAAAATTTAGGGCCCTAAAATTTAGGGCCCCAAAAATGGGATAGTTTATAGATGCATATGCTATTAACATCTATTAAATATGGATGATAACTGGGGGTCCCATTCTAGGACACCTCCAAATTGGCTGGGATACAGCCAGGTTTTACACCATGATACATGTGTATACACTGTGGGACAACCTGTCGACAGTATAACATACAATTCATACATTCCTGGATGCCGGTGCGTTGCGAAGCATGGTGAAGCACAGCCATGTACCAACCATGGTCCATCATCCTACACGTGACACGACCCGGACAGCTCCCAGATTTACCATCAATGGGTGGTATAAACCATCATTATATATGGTTTATCATTGGTTTTCTAAGATGAGAGAAACTCATTGAAAACATGATTCCCTTACTTAATTAGGATAATTCTCCGCAGCCTGAAATGCTGGGATCATTTTCAGACGCTTCCCTGTACTAAGTTACAGTCACCTCACAGTAGGGTCGTTCGAATTCGACCGGATTCATGACTTGGCAACAGTGTGATAGCTCCTCCATGTTTGTGGCTACAAATATTACATAAAATAAAGAGATTATATTTCAAATTATATTTGATACAGCATCTAAGTCTAAAATGATATCATGTCACATTATTTCTGAATTGTTTAAATATATGTATATTATACATATGTATATTATACATATGTATATATATTTATTTATTTATTTATATATAGCATATCAGATCATAGATGTTTAGATATTTCAAATCGAGCCATGATAAACATCTATGGCCCAAATGGCTCACCATGGCCAAGTACCGTAAGCTCCCCACCTCGCCAGCTTTTCTGCCCTCAGGCACTGTGACTAGCAACTGGCTAGGGCCCAAGTGCACCTGCCAGGCAGCTCGGATTTGCGGAAGCACTATATGGTAAATGGAGGTAAATGCTGTGGATGTATTTTTTGTTACTGATATCTACTATCTACTCTATATATATCTATATTATATATATACATATGATTGAAGATAGGGTAGCCCCAAAACCCTTCTGGTTTATCACCACCTCACCCCGACCCCATCAACATGGCAACTGCTTGGTGGGTATCGCCCATTTTGAGACAGATCCGTTTGGGGGGTTAGCTAGTGCACAAAAAACTATGTAACAACTTTCCGCTTATGAAGAAAACTGCTCTTTCCGGTTTTGCCCCTCTTTGGTCTGGAAAAGAGATAGGTCTCCGGGGTCTCCGGGGTCTCCGGTCATGTTTCCCCAGACATCAACCAGTGGACCAGTCTCAGGGATGGATTCCTGTTGTGTCCTTTTTGGGGGGCAAGAGGTTGGTCACCCTCCACTGGGACCAATTGAGGTAGCTAGCAGCTAGCCTCGTCAAGGAATCCTTGAGATGATGAGATGAGATGACGTATAATAAACCCATCAATTCATCAATCAAGGTGCATAAAGTGTGCATAAATATCTATGTGTATCTTATGTATGTTTATCTATGTTTATATGCATTTGCACCCAAGCACTTGCTGAGGAGGAGGCACTTAGATGCATTGGACACATGTATATTGCCGGGATAGGATAGGTTGAGCAAATGGCAAATCACCAGAACATTGACGCAAAAATAATGACCACATGTTAATGCCAAGATGGAATGAAACTGGATGATTAATATAATACATGAATGATTAATATATATATATATAATTATATATACGTGTACTTGAAATGAAGAAGACCCTAAGGCCCCAACATAGTCCGCTACGTAGTCCCCTACATGGTCCCCTACATAATCCCCTTAAATGCTACAGGCCCGTTTGGTGGTCCCTCAGGAGACTCGGTTGGCACCTCAAAAGTGTCTCCCGGCTGTCTGCCTCACATGGACAACAATGGAAGGCCTATGAACTTTACTTCTGTCCCCTAAGGGTACCATCTGGTAATCAAACATGGCTTGCTGGAAATTCCCCCACAAATAAAGGTGACTTTCTCATTTTAGTGGCCATTGATGGGGGATTTGCACATTGCCAGCCACGGCAATGACTGCCAGAGGGTAATTTTTTTATAATAATTTCTTTGTCAAAATCGGGATTGAACCAACGAAAAATGCATAAATTGGATGGATTTGGCCGTCTTTGTGATACTCCATAGAAATATGTTAACCAAAATGGGGGTGTAACACAGCGACCATAAAGGGAGATCGTGGGATAAATAAATATATATAAATCTCTAACCAACAACATGATACTTGGATGTGTCTGAAAATTGGGTATACCGGTATACCCTAAAATAGCAATTTTATTGGTTGAAAGGATGATATCTCCGTGAATTTGGAGAAAATCTCGAGTCTCGAGGCCATAGAAGTGGCGATTTCCAGTGTCCTCCGGTCCAGGCTTGAAGGCCCTCTGCAATGGCTAGCGATACGGATCAACAAGGACATCGGTGGGTGGATTCAAAAATCATAAAAATCTAAATTCGATCGACCACATCGATGTCTCAGCAGTTTCGTAACTATATGTCCCGTCCCTTCCTTGTCGTTTCTTTTTGTTTGATCATCCTCGCCCCAAACGTTCAAAACCAAAGTTGCAAACAATCACACCACCAGCAGCCCAAAAATGCCCCTTACACTCAATCAGACATGGACAATCCCATGGCATCCCATGGAACCACCTTTTTGTGCTCACCTGTCCTACAGATCTTCCCCATGGGCCTTCAGGGATGATCGCCCTCATGTGTTGGCCATTGGCATCAAAAAACAGCTCATCGCCTGCCGTTAAAAACAGCTATCGTCTGGGAGGGTTGGAATGGGAGACCAACCGAAACCCCCGAAACGGGTGACGAATTGTGACGCTCCTGAGGGTCCAATAAATGTGGGTACTTTGAGAATTTTGGGCATATAATTTACAATCATATGACTATGACTATAAAAAATGTATGGGTATCATTGGCATCATGACGAGAATGTGGAGGTTGAAAGGAACTAAGGACGCTGCAGTATTTGTTGTTGCTGATGTATGAATCACTTGTTGGATCAATCCATCCTCAATATGCACCTGCCTAATCCATCCTCATCCTAGATACCTGCAAAATTATTACTGTGTCAACTTATGTCAACCCATTTATAAAGGGATTTTACTGATTTTACAGCATAAAATGCCGTTAAACGTTCACCTACCCGTCACCGAGGCTGGCCACGGAGCCTCCTTTTTTGTCCTCCGGCACCGTCAGCAGAAAGCACGCGGGCCTCATCCACTTCGATGACCAGGAGAGATGTGGAGGGCGACAGTTCCAATCACCAAATTTGGATGTCACCCCACTATGTTCCCTTTTTATTTCCCGTATATCCAACCACTACACTGTTGCTTGTACCAGTGTACCAACATGAAATAATTACCATGTTGTTTGGCGCAAAAGTCTCAAAAAACTAAGGGTGATCAAATTACCGTGGTCTCCCCTGGGGATCATCATCCTCTCTTGCTGAACATTTAGAACATATCTCAAGCCGACAAGCAGGCGCACCCAGACTGCGGAGGTGGTGGAAGGGCCACATGAAACTCATCTCCTGGCTCCTTCCCTGCCAGACCCAGGCTGGTTGGAGGATATGGAAACTTGACGACCTGTCTACATATCATTTGATGTCTAAGGTCATATTTTTTTGGAGAGAAGTCACCCAACAAAAAACTGGTGTTACTATATAACGTTACTGTTTTGGCAAAACATGTGATATCATGTGATGTTACCAATGGAAATCGCATTCAGAATGGACCAAACCAACACAAATTGGCACACAGCAAGTAATTAAACACAGCATCTCATTGCAAAAATCCAAACTCTCTGTCCCTGCGGCCTTGCTCCATGAAAAACATGCTGAGATCTTCGGGCGATATAGAGACAACTCAATTTTTCCCCAAAACGCTGGCGACCAAAAAAAACGAAAACCCAGTTGTTTGATTCATCAACTATCATGTTTTACATTCATTTGTTGGAAAAAACATATATATATAATATCGAAGGGATATTCCAATTAAACCATATTAAACCGGCTGAATCAAACCAACTAATCATGTATTTTTTCGAAAACCCCGCCTTCCGGAACCACGGCTTCCAAATTGTAGCCGTGAGGCCTCAACTTGAAAAAAGGATGAAACCACGGATGATGAAATCATCATTTTGGATGACGGCCATGATTCTTTTCATGAAACCTTGTGGGACTGCAATCTCGAATAAAAGTAATCTGAGGATATCTGAGGTAGAGAAATGCTGGGCAATTATCATGTTGAACGAAAGTAAGGAGTGCACCAACCAAAATCGAGCCTTGAAATGGGTATGGAGAACACAGAGGGGAAAATTTCTTGGTGCTTACGAATAAACCATCCAGAGTGAAAATTGGTTGGTACTTTCTAATAAACCATCCAGACTTTTGGATCAATAATTTCTGCGACACTTCCATCAAGATGCATCGACCAATTTGAGCTGGTGAAACATTCATGGCAATTCTAAAACTGACACCATGCATTCATTTACAAAAAATATATATATATATATATAAGCATCCGTGCGGGGGGGGCTAACAGGACGGTATTTTCAACATTGAAAATCACAATCCCTTGCGCCAGTCCGCGAAAATTGTGTGTTATTTTAGGCTCAAAAAAATATCCAAAATCAGACAGCATTTTGCAAAAAAAACATTTTACCACAGTTTCAGAACCCTTTGTCGGTCAACTGCACTTTCTACCCTCATATCTTCGCTGGCTTTTTCAATTGCTTGGCAGTCGCTCGCAGCACGCAGTCCCTGCTGTGCTTTGCTGATCTTTGTTGATCTTGCCTTTCTTTCTGGTATGAATGCCCGGTGGAAGCTTATCTCTGATTTTCTTCCACGTGCAATCGATACCACCTGTGTGCACACTCAAAGCTGGTTTTGGTCCTCTTCGCTTCAAGGGAACAAATTCTCCAGCAGCGTGATTCACTTCCTCATGTTTCAACTGGTATGTCTTCAACAAGGAGGGGTATGCCTTTGCACCATCAGTGACCAAGTAAGATCCCTTTTGGATCTTCTCCATGTTTGCAAGTGCGAGAGAAGATCTTGTTAACGTAGCATGAAGATCGTGTTCATGTGAACAGGAACGTCAATAGCCTCCCCCAACCCCCCACCCCCTACCCCACCCCACCCCAGCAAAAAAAAAATGAAAAATCTTGTCCAGTTTTCCCCCCGCTAGCTCAAAAACATAATATGTATAATGCAGACATATATATATATAACTAAATATATATATATACACATAGTTATATATAAAAGAGCGCGGCTAAAGTTTTAGAACTTGCAAACGATGGCTATCACCAAGTGGTAAGGGTCAAGGCCTAGCAACCCCGTCCCCTGCTAGATGTTGGCCTGAAGCATTGGTGATTTTTCTGGGGGGTCTTAATGGGACATAACGATCCAACATGGCGGCATTCATGAATAGAAGGGGTGACCTAGTTTCAGACAATTCAATGAAAATCGAAGCAGAAACCATCGATTTGATCAACCAAATTAGATTTAGCATGATTAAGCATTTATACATATTTATACAACCATGTATAATTAACGTCCCTTTGCGGCTAGAAGATCCATGAAGATCCAAACGGTTTGTGCAAAGTCGAACGACGGATCGGCCATGCCTTGGATCCGATGCGAGACGAACACAACCGAAAGTCTTTGATTTACGGAAGAAAATGGAAGTTGTTATTTTTATGTGTGTAACTATATGGAAGTATAGCACAATAAATATAAAATGGAAAATCATAGCGTATGTAACTCTTATTTTTATTTATACATGTTTATATTCTAATCTCAGGTTGAAATGCCTAACCTACATTGTCTCTTTGCTTTGGTCAAATTCAGGACATCCACTTGATCACTTGGATCGGTGCCGAGTTCTGTGGCGCCCTGCCCCAGGAAAACAATCTTTTCGCCTCGGAGTTGGGATGTGGCACTTCAGTTTGCTGATGGTTGCTATAAATCAAGTTGAACATTTCAGCGATTTCATGTCTTCTCCATATTTGTTCATCCATGACGCTGCATGATGACACAAGGTCTCAAGCCAGTTGTCACCATCAAAAGGATATACGGAATGGAAGCTGTCGCGCGCCTGGTTTCACACCTTCCGGCACCTTTACTCTGGCCTGCGGCTGCACAACTGCACAGTGCTGGGGTTTCGGGCGTATTTTTCAGTGAAAAAAAAAATCATCCAGGATCCAATCTGAGAGTTGTATCCCCATCTTTCATGTTTTTTTCCTGGTGATTTTCTGCATGTTTTTTTTTCAATCCCAATCTTTGATGGCACCGGCGCATCACCTGCTATCATCCCCATCTTGGTTGGTGATATTGCACCATGTGGCTGCTACGCCTTGATGTAAAACACAAACTCCACACATGTTTTTTCTCCCAAAAATTGAATGCAGCGGTAAAGCAGGCTTCTGCCGGGATGTTTCGATTTTTGGAAAGGGATTAAACCATGATTCTACCATTTAATTCATTGGTTAAAACCATGGTAAACCATTCATTTCCTCGCCAGCATTGTTGGGTATATCATCCCATGATATCCATATTGGTTATCTCCTTTGCGCCTGGGTGGGTCCCGACGGTTGAGGCATCTGGATGAGGACAGTAAACCTCCAAAGAGTGCGTTGAAAAACAAGAAATCCTGGTTTTCCAAGTGGGTGACCTAACATATGTATATAAATAAATAAATAAATAAATATATATATATTATTATATTATCATTAAATATATATATATATATATATTATTATTAGTTTGTGTATATATCTGAAATTATGGGAATATGTATATATATATATATATGTTAATATAATAGTTACAGATTTATTCATGATTATGTTAGGTTATCCTCTGATTACTGAGGTATTCCTCCATCCGAGTAATATGCTCAGACAGTAGCTCACTGACCTGACAAAACTAAGGTTTACCCAGACTTGAAGAGACTCGACTTGCGAAGGCACTGCCTGAACATTGGAGACTTTACCAGCTGGCAGCTCCAAAAATTGGCCATGACACTACATTTCAATAAAATCCCGTAGCCTCTGGTAATTTAACATAGCTATTGAAAATGGCCATTTATAGTGGATTTACCAATTAAAAATGGTGATTTTCTATAGCTATGTTAGTTATTTGCAGAAGCAGCCCCATTCTGTCACTAATTTGGCGAATCAAAAAAGGGCCGCAGAGATTCAACCGGTTGAACCGGAACCCTGGAACGAAATAAAAAGGGTGCCAGCTTGGGCCATGAATTAGTCTTTCCTGAACTGGAACTGCGAATATAATATATATATATATATATATATATATTTACATTTATGTATATATATAAGTACATAACAATTTGAAATTTATCGCTATTTTAGAGTCGGAATTTACTTTTCTATCGTTTTGAAAAACGACTCTAAATCTTAATGGTTCCCAGATCGTTCATCCCTGAGCACTCTGACTCCTCCCCGGGTTTCTTGTCCTCAGGCACCTACGCCGGGATTCATGGTGAAAAACAGGGATATGGAGATATTTTGGGGATATAATGGGATACTATGGGATAATATGGGCTATGTACAAATGATATTTGATATTGTTCCATAATACAATCAACAATTCGAATGACCCTCCAGTGTCCTCAAACATGGCGATTGCGTAGAAATCCCCAAAACTAAATGGGTATGTTTTTTTTGCGGTGGAAATCGTCGAACTAAATATACTAAATTGGGCAAACCATGGAACTGATTGCCAGAGGGTACCTCAATTCCCATGCGTCATGAGCTAATCCCTATGTTCAATCACAACCATGGTTAATCCAAACAAGAAAACATCCAAGTGACGATGGACATCAACATGACATACCGAGAATCTGACATAGCCCCCTGCAAAAATGATTTACCTATCAAAACTTGGTTTTTACCATGGCAATCTTGAATTAACCGGAGGGCCCGTGCATGCTGGAAATTATGCGGATGAAACCCTTGCAGACTGATGGGACTGGGCTCTTATGATATTTTTAAGCACAACCCTAGCTAGCTACAATTTTTGTTTTCGAGGTCTGGGCCAGCCTCCCGCCCCCCGCCCCCAGCCCCCAGTAGGTATCTTACTACATCTTGTAGTGTATCTTCTAGTTGTGCCACAGCGCCACCTTTAAACAACCTTCCTTGTTCCTTTGTGTATGTGTGTAAGGCAGCTCAAAGATGTAGAGGGGAAACTTGTCAGTACCTTCAGTCTTGGGCATGTTCATTTGGAACCAAAGCATTTTTTGCAATATTTTTTGGTGCTATTGTGGTGTCCTCTGCTGGTGCCAATTGTTAGTGCAAAACTTGATATTCCAAATTATATAACGACCGATCTAGAATATATGTATATATATATAGATACATATTACGTATATTCATCTAGGTACGTTATGTACATTAATTTCTTTATACAACCATCTATGCAACTAGTCCATATTCTATCAATATGTATATATTTTGACAACTATATACATACATACATACATACATACATACATACATACATACATAAATACATACATACATACATACATACATTACATACATACATACATGCATACATACATACATACATACATACATATATATATAATATGTGTACCATATATATCCATATTCACTAAAAAACAACTATCCCTATAACTGTATATGTACTAAAGAACTACAGTATAGATACATTCATATCCAGGAGATGATCTCTATCCCATGTTGTTTATTTTTTCCCCATCTGGGGACTTTCCAACGGCTCGGGCCTTCGTTTGCAGCTGCTGACCGCTGGGCGACGTGAAATACACCTAGGAACAACGGGAACAGAACACGGGGAATCGCCTAGCCAGGTGACCTACCCAGTGGATGATGTATGGATTGTATATGGAAGATATATGGTTATGGGTCAAAAGCCTGATACCCTGATGGTACCCTAAGATAGCTGGCTAATGGATGGTTATTCCCCCAGTCATATGGTAATAATAGGTGTTAACCAGCAACAACCACGATCTTAAGTATTGAGGATCTTTTAACCATCCATCTATTGGGAACGTCAGCCTTGGGCTGAATAGAAGTGTGCCCTGCAAATTATCGTTGAACCAATCCAATGGTTCAGGCATCAAGTATGTTTGGGTATTCAAGATGATCTGTACATGAAAAACAGGAAAAAGGAACTAGACTGGAGAATTTTCGCACAACAAACAAATGGGCATGTCCCCACGACTAAGCGAACATGACCCATGCTTTCCGTTTGGTCTATTTTAGGCTGCCATGCTTTGGACCTATCCAGACATTTCTGAAACGCAAAACCTATCATTCAAAACTACCCTTGCACAATATGCATCACATTACTAGTCCGTAGAGTCATTAATTGTCAACTATTCATCTTTAATCATATCCTACCATTAGTGAGTACAAATGATGCTAATAGAAATAGATAGAAATAGATAGAAATAGATAGAAATAGGTAGAATAGATAGAAATAGATAGAAATAGATAGAAATAGAATGAAATAGATAGATATAGATAGAAATAGATAGATATAGATAGATATAGATAGATAAAGATAGATTTAAATAGATATATATAGATATAGATAGATATAGATAGATATAGATAGATATAGATATGTATAGAGATAGATAGATATAGATAGATATAGATAGATATAGATAGATATAGATAGATATAAATAGATATAAATAGATATAAATAGATAGATAGATAGAAATAGATGGATAGATAGATAGATAGAGATAGAGATAGAGATAGAGATAGAGATAGAGATAGAGATAGAGATAGAGATAGACATAGAGATAGAGATAGAGATAGAGACAGAGATAGAGATAGAGATAGATAGAAATAGATAGCTAGATAGGAATATATTAGATTAAATTAGATTAGATTAGTATAGATAGATAGATAGGCATGTAGATAGGTAGAAAGGTAGGTAGATAGATAAGATAAGATTAGGTTAGATTACATTAGCATAGGTTAGATCAAGATAGATAGAGAGATAGGTAGAGTCAGATAGATAGAGATAGATAGAAATAGATAGAAACAGAGAGAAATAGAGAGGAATATATAGAAATAGATAGGCATAGATAGAAATAAATAGATAGAGATAGATAGAATAGACAGAAATAGGTAGAAATAATTAGAAATAGATAGACATAGATAGAAATAGATAGAAATAGGTAGACATAGATAGAAATAGATAGAACTAACTAGAAATAGATAGAAATAGATAGAACTAGAAAGAAACAGAAAGAAATAGATAGAAATAGAAAGAAATAGATAGAAATAGATAGACATAGATAGAAATAGATAGAACTAGATAGAAACAGAAAGAAATAGATAGAAATAAAAAAACGAAGTTAGACATAGATAGACATAGATAGAAATGGATAGAAGTAGGTAGAAGTAGATAGAAATAGAAAGATACAAATAGATAGATAGAAATAGATAGAAATAGATAGAAATAGATAGAAATAGATATATAGAGATGATAGACTGATAGAGATAGAGAGAAAGAGAGATAGATAGATAGAAAGATAGATAGATAGAAAGACAGAGATAGATAGATAGATAGGGATAGATGGGTGGAGATGGATAGATAGAGATAGATAGATAGATAGATAGAGATAGATATAGATAGATACAGATAGATATAGATAGATATAGTTAGATATAGATAGATATAGATATAAAGAGATGATAGACTGATAGATAGATAGATAGATAGATAGATAGAGAAAGATAGAAATAGATAGAGAGAGAGAGAGACAGAGGTAGGGATAGAGATAGAGATAGAGATAGAGATAGAGATAGAGATAGAGATAGATAGATATATATATATATATAGATAGATGGATAGATAGATAGATAGATGGATGGATGGATGGATAGATAGATTAGATAGATTAGATAGATTAGATAGAGTAGATAGATTAGATAGATTAGATAGATTAGATAGATAGATACACAAATACATAGATACATAGATGCTTAGATACATATGTATGTATGTATGTATGTAGGTAGGTAGGTATGTCTGTCTGTCTGTCTGTCTGTCTGTATGCATGCATGCATGCATGCATGTATGTATATATATATATATACAGAATTATACAGATTTCTTGACACCTTTCTCTCTAAAACCATCACTTTTGGTACTCCAAGCTCACACATAGCTTGCCCGCCCGCACCAACGAAGCTTGCATTGAGGTTTCAACGATTTGCCCTGGCTCACCATTTTCAGGCACCTTCACCTCGGACGAGTCATTGGGGTTGTAACATTGAAACCTTAGATGCCACAATTTGGAGTTGTGTATACATGATATACATGTACAACTATAATTCTATACATATATACACAAATTTTGATGTCTTCCATCAAATCCAATCAGTTCTTTCCTCTACCAAAACAGTGTTGATTCTGGTGTGCATCCGCGTTCCATATCCTCCTGGTTGGAATGGCAACTACCGAAATCTTAAACCCCTTGGGCATCAAAAACACGCATGGAATGAAAAATATCATCGGAACCCCATGCAGTATTTGGCGGATATGTCTGGGGTTTTGCCTTTCCAGAGTTGCTCGATATCCTGTTGAAACAGCTATTGCTTTGACAATGGGTACCTGAGAGATACGCATACTGACTCATATTGATATGTTGGTATGTAGCTTACAGATGTATATACCACTAAGGTACATATTCTACTTACATCTATTTACCTGTAGCAAATTAGATATAGTATAGATATATATATATATATATATATTATATATAGGATATACATGGTATAATGCGCTATATATGTGGTATGTACCTCATGTGATTATCTAATATTATCTATTCATCTCAAACTGCCACCATGACCCAACGGCAACTCGCGGAACCCATGGTGAGGTGCCGGACCCTTAGCTTTGCAACCTTGGGGCAGGCTGCACCCAATGAGATCAGGTTCTGTGAGAAGAATTATGGACAGAATCAGGACATTTTGGGACTGTAAACCCCTTCTTGGAAGGATGAAAACTGGCTAGGTTTGGGTGAAAACAGGAAGCACATGGTGGTTTCTGGTAGTGAGGTGTAGTTTCTTCCAAGACTTCTCCAGCACTTCTGCGTTACTTTTTAAGCTTCTTGTATAGTCAAAAATGAATCACTTTGGTTCACTATGCACAAACGATGTAAAGTTGCGCGGTTGAAGTACCCATCAGATGCATCCACTAGCGCATCATCTCACTTTTTCGCAGACTTTTTACATTATTCGTGTATATCTGGTTGGTGGTTTTAACCATCTTGAAAAATGATGGAGTTCGTCAATGGGAAGGATGACATCCCAGAAATATTGTGGAAAAATCCAAAACTGTTTGAAACCACCAACCAGATATGGATTTTTTTGAGGCCTTGCGGATCTACTGACAACAAGATCCAATTCACCAACGGTTGCTTTTTGGGGATGGGGGCACCCATCATCATTGGGCTAGTAAATCTGTTTAACCAGGGATGGGGGAAAAAAACACTCAATTGCAACAACCGGCAACTCCATGGGATTCAAACAGCTAACTTGCCGTGGAGAAATAACAACCCAGTTGTATCAGTTACACTCTGGTACTTTAACATAGCTATGGAAGCCATGGTCCATTGAAGTTCGACTATTTACCTGCTGACAATGGTGATGTTCGATGGTTATGAAATTACCAAAGGGTATGCCATGTTCCAATTAGAAAATAATCTTCCAAGCCCTGGCTTTAGCATTCCATATCCGTTTTGCCGTCTCTTTTTGGTGGCTGTTTGGTAGCTTAAATCCAAGAGGCCCCCGGTGGCAATTTCTCGACGTCCTGCATCTGGATATTTGGAACTATCCATGTCAAACACCTTTCCAACTATGTGTGAATATATATATATATATTATGATTTATACATATATATATATATGTGTGTGTGTATCTGTATGTGTATGTCTTTCTTGTTTACCTATCACTAACTATCCACCTACTGTATCCACTCATATACCCATCTACCCATCTACATATCTACCTATCTACCCTATTTGCTCTATCTGCCTATCTATCCATCTACTTTTCTATTTCTGCAACTGAAATTCTATCTCCTTGTGGGACGGAATGGTAATTTCTTCATAGGTGCTTTCTAGAAGTGGACATTGCCACCCCGATGGATGGGGAAACCAACCCAAACGTCCCTGGCTGCCTGGCTAAGGCAGAAAACGAGGTCAGAAGTTTGGGAGGTTGGCACCTCTCATTCGAGCCAAGTGACCTACAGAGCAGTTCATCTTATGTTTCAACTATATGCTGGAATCTATGCCCACGAGTATTTGTAAATAATCTAATTATTCCTGGTCATAGAGCATCATGGATCATGGATCTTTGGGGCAATTTCGCGGACGGCACGATGGGTCAAGGCATCTGACCACTCAACGTTGCTACAATTAAAGGACCGGATAACCCCACAAGTCAACTTCTTCCAATAATGAGTATCAAAGGTTGTAGCAGGGACGGGGAAGGAAGGAAAGGGAAAGGAGGCGGTGAAGGATCGAGAAGTTAAAACAGTTGTGTGTGACAAAGTGGAATGTGAAAGATGGTGTGTGACGAAGAAAGA
>Ga0126342_10006927_pt1 | contig 20187 bp, 24 predicted proteins | sample Cyp1metagenome_FD_92528 | JGI IMG/M metagenome (GOLD analysis project Ga0126342, IMG submission 92528) | Coral microbial communities from Lord Howe Island, Old Settlement Bay, Australia - Cyphastrea 1 metagenome | ecosystem: Host-associated > Invertebrates > Cnidaria > Coral ...
ATTTTTTTTGTCAAAAGATGTTCAACAATGAAATTTCGACCCATAACCCATGAATACCCATGATCTCTTGACCCTTGGAAATAGTTCAACCCTTGTTTGCAAGGAAATTTTATTATAATACAGAATACATATGTAATAATATTGTTTAAATATATATTATAATTGTGTATATAATTATGTGTTAATATTATAAGAATAGAATATTGTAATATTTAATAATAATGGTAATATATAATAATAATGATTGTAATATATAATAATAATTGTAATATATAATAATAATAATAGTAATAATAATGATAATCATACTAACAACAATAATATAATAACAACAACAATAATAATCATAGCAATAATAATAATAATGTCAACAATAATAGTGATAATAATAATAACAACAATAATAATCATAGCCATAATAATAATAATGTGAATAATAATAGGGATAATAATAATATTAATAATAATAATTAATAATAATAATAGTAATATATATATATATAACAGATTTGGATGCGTTTTTGCAACATTATTTTTTTGGCACGGAATGATATCATCCCCTGTGGTCCGCTTCCACTTTCAGGCCAATTTGCAACCCATCAGTTCTGCCTTGGCGCCAGATGCAGGGGCCTTGGGGGTCATACCTTTGATATTGCAGCGTTGGAACATGAGATCAGAATTCGTCGGAAATTGTCAGATTGCAAAGGTGTAAACAAGAGGTTAGTCTTTATCTGTTTTTCTTACACTACATTCATGCAGTGAACATCGAAGAGATGTTGTTGCTCACACACCCATGCATATCTTGACTAGTTGACACTTGCTTAGCTAGCTTGGATAGAAACTCCTGCAGAATTTGTGAGGACGAAGCATTTTTTTTAATATCTTTTTCTGATACCCAAGAGAACACAGTATCCTTATTCAGAAATAGAATCGCTGTAAGCCATGTTTGACCACGTCACCCAATGGCAGGCTCCAGCGAATCTGCTGCTTGGAGGATTCCGACTTGACTGGATCTGTGGCCCTGACCCACGACACACCTCGGGCCAACCTCCCCATGCGGAGGTGCCGCGGTGCAAAGGTGGACCACTTTCATTCAGTTCCACAGCATAACATATACTTGGATAGACTTGGTAGATATATGTAGATATTAAAACACATCGAACATCAACAATTACCGAGCTTATTGTTTTTTTTGAACAATGGGGAGGATGTCATGACTCATGGCCGCCATCCTTTGGGGATTTGACACTTTCCAGTTTGACACTTTCCAGATATTCCTATTTTTAATCATGTTTCCTCCTTCGCCAATCTTTATCACTTTTTTCATATTGAAAAGCTGAAGCAAACTCACAGCGATCAGCTGGACATGGGTTGAACCTTTGGTTTGCCGGACGCCTTCAGATCAGGACCTGATCTCTGTGACGTGTCGAACCTGTGGAAGTCGATTTAGCTGCGAAGAGGGACGACGCATTGCAGCAGGTCGGATGTAGCTCTGGACTTTTCTTGGGGGTTGGAAGTTCATAGAAATCTATAGAAATCTCAGAAGCTGATTTTCAAAATGTTGGTTGCTTCCAGATTCTGCCAAGCCTGCTATCGCTATGATGGGGAAGTTGTTGCACTCTTTGAGAGCCCCTTAGATGGGGCTTCAAATTTGTTGATGTGCTGTGAGGCTGTGAGGGTTGTTCTCTTGGAATCACAGAACCGCATTGCGCATGTTTAGCAGTATGTCATACTTCTTGCCTGTTTTAGTTCAGAATGTCCAAAACGCCTCTAAATAAGTCTAAAGAACTCAGTGGCTGGCATGAGACGAAGAATTTGGATTGCAAGCACATCCATAGTTTGGACATAAAGTTCCAGTCTGTCCTATTGCTATGCCAATGTAAAAAGGCACGGAATAGCACATATGTACTTCTGGAGGTGTTGCAGACATTTCACTTGTAGTGCGCTTCCACAAGGGGCCTGTTTGCAATAGCATGCCTAGCTTGATTTTCCGTACAGTCGACGTGAAGCACAATGGTTTTATCAACAGTATCCATTATGAGTGTGTCTCAAGATTGTGCCCTACTTGACGGCAACTTTGGGCTTAGTATATCTTGACAATATATGTTAATATATACAATTATATATATAATTGGTTACAGTATATAATTATCCTATATAGATGGATAATTTGATTTGTTTCGGATATAAGATGCTGTAAGATTTATGGCTGGACAGACCTTGCCCTCAGAGGTGAGCCACAGCGATCTCGACGTCGCACAGAGGCACGGGGCACCATTCTGGAGACGAAACCCTTGGATCGCTTGGACTCAACAGAGGATGAAGGATGGATGACTGGATGAGGAAGGATTTCTTGTGATCCAAAATGGTTGACCCAAAGACCGACAATGCCTTGGATTGTGTACTTTTGCATCTTTTGCATACTTTTGTAATTTGACACGGCTGTTTGTGAAATAGACTCTGCCCAGACATGCGAGGTCGCTGTTGAAAAGGCAACGATTCCTTTGACTCCAAATTGGCCGAGTGAAGTGGAACGCTGGCTTGAGGACGGATGGAGTTGCATTGTCACATAGCTCTTGCTCTCCAGGGTCCGATTCGGGGTGCTCGTCCACTGGGCTTTCAACGGCAGGAGGACGGGATCTTGATCCGCACGCGGCGAAATACTCCACTTCCAGAACAGCCAGAAGTGGCGGATTTTCCCCTGAGCGTGAAACAGCGACAGGTCAGGGTGTTGTGACGGACACAAGTGTTGCTAGGAAGGGAGCATCTCCACTCCACTGTCATGTTACTTTCTTTGTTGAGCATCCCAGCAAATCATTTGTTTTCAGTGTCTTAACCCCTGCCGCTAGCAAGTTGCCTCACGTGCTGGAGCATATAAGCTTCAGAAAAGCAACGTGTCACGTTGAACTGTTCTATTGAGTCCCACTGTGTGGCGGCTTCAGGTGCGAAGTGAGCATCAGATGCCTTGTGGACACACGATTCCGGTTTGGAAGTATCAGGCAGCGACTTGTGAACGTTGCGCTGATACCCTGAGAAATTTCAATGCAGGAGATCTCAATGGACTCAAGTACAGTAGTATGATAGGGATGATCGGGATGATCGGGATGATGATGCGGATGAGGATGAGGATGATGATGACGATACTTATACTTTTTGCTTTGGCAGGACAGAGTGTTTGGAACGTGGAAATCACAGAGAGACATACACGTCCTGGCAGCTGTTTGCTGGTCAGGACCAAGAAAATCGTTTTCGGGGATTTTCTTTCTGTCGTTTTCATGGATGTAGCAATCCAGTATTGTTTGTTTGCATCCAGTCATTCTTTTATCAGCGTCGAAAGTCAATTTACTTGGGTTTTGGGGCCCTGCAAAAAACTGTCCAAAGCAAGAACTTGAACTTAAGCGCCAGTTTCAGTTGTTTGTCGCAATGTGCAGTGTGTTTTTTTGCATATACTGGTATTCTACAGTACCTCCATGACCACGCACCGTGATATGTCAGGAGTCAGGAGTCAAGCAGTTTGACTACCAAGATTCTTTTGCATTTCTGACAAAAACTACTTAAATCTACCAGTCTTTTCAAACTAGAAGTTTATTCTGTTCTTACTTGGAAGAACCTGAAAGACGAATCTTATCAACGTAGAGACCAAGCTTTTCCGTTGTACTCAGAGCTAGGAAACTTCAAGATTTCCAGACTGAGCACCGGGAGCACTGGCAGGGATTGATTAAACTTTCTGATCCCCGCAACGCCGAAACCTTGGCGCTGGCCTTGGCGAAAAGCCATAGGAAACACAGTGGACTGTGGATACGTTTTGTTTAAAACCATGTTTAATCTACACATGCTCACTATATCTCACTATAATCACTATATCTCACTATAATCACTATAATCACTATAATCACTATAACAAACACCGAGTTTGAAGCAAACAGATCGCCATCGCCAACTGTCTGCTCAGGTTGTGCTCTTCGAAACGCGCGAACAACTCTTTGGCATGCATCCAGGCCAGCACCCTTACCCTTCACCCGAATCTGTGACATCACAAGATATCACAAGGATCGTCAACGTCAAAAGAGAAGTCTGAATAGAGAATTTCTTGGCAAATTTCGATTGATCTTAAATGATCTTAAATGATCTTAAATGATCTTAAACCGTAGAAAAAAGTGGAATCTCCTGCATTCTCAAAGTCTCTATGAGTCTCTATGAGTCTCTATGAGGAGCATGAGTTCAGCGTCAGTTTTCCGTGGTGTATGGTAGTCGTGAAGTTCAGGTCTATTTTGCAAATTATACATTATTTATACAGATTATACTCAGATTATAATCAGATTATAATCAGATTATAATCAGATTATACATTATTTTTGGTTGAAAAGCATGTCAGCTAGGACTTTGGCTCCAGATATGTGAATCTTGGAAACCGAAGTCCAAGGTCAAGCAGCACTTGACGAGACCTACAACCGCGAGTTCCAGGACGCCATAGATGTTGGATAGGCTCTTCTAGACAGGAAGTGGTGGGAATGGGCTTCTGTTAGATCTCAGTTTGAACATGGAGAACGTTGGAGATGTCAAAAGGTCACTTGGAACAATCCAACAGCTCGGCTCTGCGGCGAAGGAGAAACTGATCGGACTCTTTAGGGAGCTACCGGAAGGACAGCCAGGGTCTTGGAAGTGTTACTGTGGATCACCATTCCTCTATGTATATATATATAAGATCCTCCACCCACATAGAATATGGAATTGAAATTTTGACTTCCCCGGGCATCCCAGGAATTGAACTTGAAAAACGATACTTAGAATATCTTAGAATACAGTTGACGTCAAAAAACCTATACTTAGAATACCGTTGGACCTTTCTTTCACTTTTCCAGACGAATTCTTCATTTTTTCCATATATGTTTCATTGTTCTTTAAAAATCCTTCACATTTCCATGCAAATTCTTCACATTTCCATATTTTTTCCATACAAATTCTTTCACTTTTTCAGTCAAATTCATCATTTTTCCATATGTTTTTCATTTTGTTTTTCAAAATCCTTCGCATTCCCATACAAATTCTTCACTTTTCCAGATTTTTTCCATATAGATTCTTTCATGTTTCCAGACAAATAGATAGGTATGTTTTTCACAAGGTGTTTGGTGACAAAAATCAAAAACTGGCAGGGTCCCCAAATTGACCGATTTCTTATTACTTTGTGTACTAAAAATAGCATTTGTATGAGCACAAAGTTATCAATCAGTTGTGGAGACTCCCACACTTAGAACATCCCAAGACATTACAACCTATAATATATATATATATATATGTAAATATTGAAACTGATCTATTGACGCAACTATATTTATTTGAACACAAAGTTATCAATCAGCTGTGGAGACCCCCACACTTAGAACATCCCAAGACACTACAACATATATATATGTATATATATACACATATTTTTATAATGATCTATTGACATAACTATATTTATATGAACACAAAGTTATCAATCAGCTGTGGAGACCCCCACACTTAGAACACCCCAAGATATTACACCATATATATTTTTATAATGATCTACTGGCATAACTATTTTTTTTGGAACACAAAGTTATCAATCAGCTGTGGAGACCCCCACACTTAGAACATCCCAAGACACTACAGCATATATATATATATATGTATATATATATATATATACACATACTTTTATAATGGTCTATTGACATAACTATATTGATTTGAACACAATGTTATCAATCAGCTGTGGAGACCCCCACACTTAGAACATCCCAAGACATTACACATCTAACTGATTTGGCCTCATTATGTTCTAAGTGTGGGGTTTCTTGATGTTCTAAGTGTGAGAGTCCAAAATTTTGGAAAACATGACGTTCTAAGCGACAGTCCGGCACTATATTCCGATTGTATCCTATAGTGTCATTTAATTTTTGATTAGACCCTGATTCTTGGACATCATACACCAATGTTTACAAATGTTGTTTGGGAAGTTCAGCTATTGCGATAATGCGAGTGTCATTTGTTCCCTTCAACCGAGTGTTTTTTAGTGATTAGTGACCACATAACACAGCTGGAACATGGCCATGTTGATCCCCATGATTTCCCCATGGTATCCGCATCAGCGGCTAAGGTTTCATGTTCTGGCGATGAGACGACAAGGAAGTGGAGCTGGCGGTGGTGATGTGAGTGGAGGCAGCCAAGACTGTCACAGAAATATACAGAAATGAAATTTGATTTATTGGATGAGACAAGCTGGTGAAATCACTGGATTCTGGACCTAGCATCCTTAGCATCCCATGAGTGAAGAACATGTGAGAAGTTGGCGGAAGCAGCCAGTTTACATATTAGTTGCACTGACACCAAGTACTGTAGGACAGAGACATCAGAGTATCAGAGGATGCGTTGTAAAATCTGTTGCATTCGGATGTGGATTCATGTCATCGCCCATCGTTCTGGGTTGTGTCTGCAGGCTGGATCTTGGAAGGAACTTCAGTGCAATGGTGTGATGCCTAAGATGTGTCAGGACAGGTCAACGTGTTTCTTTTAATGTCCTCCAGTCATTGAAGAAGGTTCACTGAATATGGAAATCAAACAAGAGCATTCTCATTCAATCTCAAATCTTTCAAGGCTTCCATTCTATCGCATGTGCATGAAGACAGTTGCACAGCTCGCAATTCTGCCTTGCGCTCAATCTGCAGGAGCATAGCTTCATAGAGATGAGGGGATCTGCATAATTTGCCCCATATGCTGTGTGCCAAGGGATATGATTATGCGCTGCTTGTCTATCGCGACAGGAAAACAATTCTTAGATTGCAGTGCAACTTCACTCGGAGTCGCAGGGCAACGGAATTTCCCGATCGATTGCCTTTTCTGTGTACCATATTTTAAATGGGGACAGGTCCAGGTGGGTGCAAACAGCACCATCGCGACAAAAAATGAGAGGCCTCGGCAGGCTTGGCATGTGAAACCTCCTTAACCCGTTGAGTGGAGGTGAGCAAGGCAGTGCTCTATGATTTTCTCATGCTGAATCCATCTGAATCCAGGCTTTAGTACAGCATTCGTTTGAATTGTGCCTGTGGGGGTGCACTCCGAACATGGCAGTGGACTGTCAAACATGACCTTCACATGCCCAGTGAAAATCATCGAAACACGCATGTCAGAGAGTTTTGTTGTTATTCTGTGGCCCAAGCTGGAATGCTAGGTTAGTAACGGTTAGTAGGTCGGAAAGACATGGAAAGACAGCCGGCATGTCAAACACTCACATTTGGCCGTAAAACTAGACGCAGCTTCATGAAAGGGTGATCTTTTGCCAAGGTGCTGGTGAGAATAGAGCTTGCACTGAAACAAAGCTTACAAGGATTTTCAAGGGTACTTTTGACATGTTTTGTCTGACTGTTAATGGGTCGTAAAAATCATCCCACATGGTAGGTTTATCATTGGGTTTACTACATTATTGAAATTCCACCAGAATTGCTTCCCTTGCACTGTTATCTGGCTTCAAGAAGCTGCTGAAACTTGCTGCAATGGCGGGTCCTGATGCCACTCAGGCTCGTGCGACGGCAACCATTGGATGTTTGATGCTGCAAATCCGAGAGGCTTCAAGAATATTCTTGACGAATTTATAAATACTGCATGTTGAGCAATTATTTCTCACCAGATGTTTTGAACTGGTTTGTAATATATCATAATAATTGATAATATATCTACTCTCACCATTGCTTTGGAGTTTCCAAGAACACTGTGGATCACTGACGCCTTCGGCCTTTGTTGAATCTGGTTGAGCTACATAGAATCCAGCCTGGAGATCCAAGGAGTCAAAGCGGATGGTTTGGCGTTGTGTTTACAACGCCGCCGTTTCCTGCACGATGAAACTCGTAGAACTTCCCACTGCACGATGCAATTCTGATCATCTATAATTTGTTTTGTACACCAATCAACTAGCTGTCTGACTACTGTACTCCGTATTACTACATGTTGACATATGTGCCCATATGTTATCGATTTTCCTGGTGATTTCACATTGGTTTCACATGGCATCTTGGGCGAGCTGTGTGAGGCAGAGGAATTGAAACGCCAGGGCACAGCAGCATATGCTCAGCAGGACGGGTAAATGCGTTCAACTGATTCAACAGGATTCAACAGGATTCAACTGGGCAGTGCTGCGCCAAATGCATTGAAGCGATTGAAGCAATATGTCGGCTGACGATCACCCAGGGTGCTGTGTTGAAATCCACCTTCTGCTATGGTTTTCCTTGTCAGTTTCTGCCAGTTCCAGGGACTGACCTCCTAGAAGTATTTGTCTTTGGTCAACGTTCGAGTTTATCATAGTTGAATTCCGTAATATTCCGTATAGTCAATGGATTGGTTTAAGGGAAAATTTACAGGAAAGCCCCATATTTAATGGGAAAATCTATAGTTTCCTGTAGATTTTCCCTTAAACCAATCCATTGATATAGCAAAAACAGATTTACTGTTTCAGCACCCCTTCCGAGGCATACCCTGTCAGCATATTGTCCACATGGCTTGGAGGATTGGGCAGCTGCAGCTGAACACTACACAGCTGCGCTTGAGTTGGTAGCTCAGAATGCTCAGAAGAGGAATCCAGTTGCTGCAAGTGAGGAGATGACCCATCTGTCTCTCTCTCTCTATATATATATTATATATATATTATATATATTATATTATATATATATTATATATTATATATATATTATATTATATATATATATATATTATATTATATATATATTATATTATATATATATCATTCGCATACGGTTGAACATGGTTGCTTCATGCAAAAATACAGCTGATACAATGAGATACAATGGGTGTTAGTGTTCCACGGCTTGTTTCACGGCCTGTGACCTTTCAGAAGCTCCCCTTGTCGACTCATCAACGTTGCACTTTGGGCTCGGGAGAGTTGGACCAAAGGGCGGTAAGACAAGGTGGGTCTGGGACCTGGGATGGCTGCACCACCCGTAACCCTTGTGCTTCATCATGCTTCATCATTGTCTTGTATACCCTCTGGTAATCTGTTACATAGCTATTGAAAATGGCCATTTATAGTGGATTTTCCCATTAAAAATGGTGATTTTCCATAGCTATGTTAAATTACCAGAGGGTAAATGAGTTGAAGGGGCAACACCTGGATCCAATGGGCCCAATGGATGTTGGAATCTCTGGACCTGACATGACCTGACTCCACGGCTACAACTCGAAAGCCACTGCCGCCACTGCCCTGGAAAAAGCACAACAAGTTGAACATCAGCTTGGTCTTGTCTTCTAATTAATATAAGATATATTGTATACTGTATGATATATAATATACATATATTGTATTGTTCATGGATATTCATGGCTGTTGTAAATAGATGTAAGTAGCAATTTACAGTGCTTCATGTCTAACTATGGTGCCAAATCTTCCAGCGGCGCAGGGAAAGATGAGCTGGTTTTGCCGATGTCGAAGGCTGGGGAGTCGATTCCAGCAGGATGAAGCAGACCAGGAAAGACTAGGAAAGTACAACTGGATGTCGATGTTACATTTTCATATATTTTCATACATTTTCTATCTATAGGTCTAATCTTGAAGATTTAGGGTAGCCATGCCGAACCGGAGATATAGTGTTTGTTTGGAATTCGAAGTAACTTTCCTTTTGCCCAAACTCCTCCAAGACTACGTTCAGAGGGTGAGGGCTACGAGGCAGTCCTGACAAAACAGTGATTTAACTTGACTATGATACATGATCTGCTTATACAAAACACATGTAATTTTACAGCACGTGCCATCCATTTTGCACCCCCATAGTCAAAGGAGCCATGCACAGTTCAGTGGAGCTGAGGCGCCCTGAAGATGATCTTGTCTTTGAGTTGCCACGTGATGGCAGAGATGGATTCCTAGTACCGTGGCAGCGTGAAAGAGATCGACCTGGTGGAGTCTGGAACTTCTGTTCCGGATGTATTTCTAAAGGAACGGCCAGGGCCAGAAACATGAAACCGTCTTGAGGGGATGGCGGCAACGGAGAAACGCCTTTCACTGAGATAGGCTCTTGAGCTGTTGTGGATCGTTTTGTCCCCTTCAAGTACAAGTATCAACGTCGTTGACCTGCTGTTGATCCGTTGTTGATCTGTTGTTGAGATTCTGATGGCTGATGGCTTACGCCAAGGTGACTCCCAGTGCTTCTGGAACTGCTAGGAAGGCGCTGGTCACGCCGAAACGAAATCCCAGGCGGATGGTGGCAGCTTTTTTCAATGAATTTGCTGAGAACAAGGTCAAAAGTCAGACGTCAACAAAAACTATTGTCTTTGGAATCTCTCAGAAAAATAGGCAGCCAGTCATACTTCATACATCTTCATACCCTGTGCTGCGCGCTGTCATGGCCCTGTCATTGCGGTTGGTTTGAGTTTTCGGTGAGCAGGCGAACTCGGATCTTCGTGAGAATGCCATGTGGAGAGATTCTTCCAGCAGACCTGGACTTGGACTGGACCACAACACAGGCATCTGAGTACATCATAGCGACTTGGCATCGCCTGGAAAGCTTGGCAGCCAAATTTCGTGGAAAGGGAATCCTACCAGTCATTGCTGCATTCCTTTTCATCACATTTTCAACATCAGAAAAAATCCAGCTCCTGTTTCTTCGCGCGTTTTGACACGCAGATTTGTCATCGTTGCACCAACACGCTGTGAGGCCAATTGCAGAAATGTGGGTCTGGAAGGTTTGGAGAATCAAGGAGCAGTCTATGATCTTCGCAACTTGCATTGATTTAGTGGCCTTTGCACTACACTACACGTCCTCCGGGAATGCTCAGGAATATTCCCAGCTCAAACATGCTCAAACACGGTCAAAGAATGTAAATCAAACAGCGCAAATTGATGCAAATTGGTCTTAGAGAGGCGTGGGGTTGATCGGGTTCATGCTTTCTTTTGCTTTGCTTGCGCAGTTGTCCAGTTTCAAGAGACACATGATATTGTTTGGCCCGTTTTGAATTGTTCCTTTCCAGGGCCTCTCTTCTCAGAAATCTGGCATTTGAGGGGGTTAAATGGATGATCTGAGGATTTCGCAAACGGATCCTGCAGAGAGATTCAACTTTGAAAGATGCCTGGCGTGCATTGAAAACTGGGAGTCTGGCTCGAACTGTAGCATTTTTGAATAATTTTTGAACCCCTCATGGTCCAAAATTCATTTCTTGGAAACCTTCCATGGCATTATATTTAATACAATATACGTATATAATTATATGTTTATCCTAGTGCTGCCGAAGTAAGTGTAAAGTAGTGAAAAAGCATGAGGCTTAAACGATTCTATATCGAACTTTTACCTCTAGCCTTTCAGCGGACGCATCCAGTTCTGAGACCTCCCCTAGTCCACATGAAGTGGCTAGGGGGAGAGGAGAACAGAGAGGCCTGGTTTAAATTTAAATCTAAGCCAGGCCAGTTGTTGGAGGGGGCCGTTCGTGATGAAGGTGACCACATCCAGGGAACAGTCCTCATGGAGGTAGGCCCAAGGGCCGGCCACCTGGTCATTGGGCGCCACGTGAGCGCTTCCGATACCCATTATAGATAATGGTGGGCAACTGAAGGACCAGGGAAAGGCCTGAGCTCTCGAGATACTTACCATTTTTTGTGATGGGAAACGCTCATGCGTGTGATGTCAGGGCGGGACGGCAGACCGTCATTCGCATGGAAAAGTTCCGCCTCATTATACAGGAGGCAATTGATGCAAAGTCTCCTGGATGGATCTTTGGAAAGTCCTGCTACAAAGATGTGGGGCCCTATCTCAAGAATTTGCCACCCGAGCGGAAGGGCAGAGATCAGGATGATTTACCCTGGCTTAGCCAGGAGAGAGGAGAAGAGGACGGTGAGTCCGAGACCTCTGATGTAGAAGCTCTCAACGAGAAGATAGCAAGGCTGAAAAAGGAGCTGGCCGTGGCTGAGAAAAGAGCAGCACGTGGTGAAAAGCGCAAAGCCAAAGAAGGTGACAAGAAGGCCAAAGATAAGAAGGCCAGAAGGGATGACAAGAGGCGAGGAAGGTCAAGTTGCCGGCCAAGATCAAAGGATCCAAAGAAAAAGAAAGCCAGAAATTCAGGACAGAGGAAGAGGAGATCACATTCATTTGGCTCAGCCAGAGATAGAAAAGATAAGCGGAGCAGGAAGAGAGAACACAGCCAAAACCTCAAGCTCATGGAGAGGACAAGGTGAGCTTTTAGGGCCTCAGGATCTGACCGGTCGGAGACCGAGACAGGAATGACAGAAATTCAAAGAAGGCCGCAAAGATGATTCTCTTACTGTACTGACAGTCAGTTTTTTTTTGCGAAGCCTACGCTGAGAGCAGCGCGACAAACCAGCTGAGGCTGACCGAGTACAGTCAAAAGTGCCCAAGCAGACTGGCAGCAAGGATGCTACTGCAGATGCATCGAAAGTCAGCACTGCACTCAGTGAGGGCGAAGGTGGGAAGGAACCGGGCGCCTGCAGCAGCGGTCCATTACTATCAAACAATGATGACACAAGCCTCGGAGCGAAGCTAAACGTGGGCTCAGCCCGAGAGCTACGCACGGTCTGTCTGCACAGTGCTGGACCTGTTGGCACAACACAGGCCAGGCGGGTGAAGGCCCTGGAACGGTCTTGTCGAGAAGGCCAGTGGGGAGCGCACAATTCTTGGAGCTCATTCCGGGGGATCAGGACAGCTTTCACTTGCTGAGTGATGTGAGGCGCTCTAGCGCCGGCGCCGGGTGCCTTGGATGAGGTCATCATGACAATCGGATTGGCGCCGCTCATGGTGACATCGCTGAAGGCGGTAGTGGACTCGATGATCTACTGCTCTGATGCTTCGCCCTCCAGTGGAGGTGCCGTGGTAGCACACAAATTCAATAGGGAGCCCGAGACGGAGGTCCATCATGGAAGGGCCTGCTGGGTGTGCGGTGGACCCATGTAGGAGGGTTATGAGTTCCCTTGCCCCGCACAGTGCAGGGTGGCTATGTGCTCCCTTGAGTGCAGCATGGCCCATCGCAATGGACGCTGTGGAGGCAAAGGTCTGCATCCGGAAGGAATGGGCGTTGCCAAGGTTCGGACAGCGTTTCTCTGGCAAGCGAGGGCCATTCACTCAAGCGGTGGCCATGGTAGGAACAATAGATGTTCAGCAGCCGTACGACTGGCACTTCGGCCGCGATTTTTTTCACGCAACAGGGGAAAGATACCCTGCAGGAGCTCATGACAGATCCCTTGCTGGCGTGTGAGCACTGGGCACCGTGCTGTAAACCCTTTTCCCGTGCCAGACGAAAACCAACCAAGTCACCTCCCTGATGAAAGTCGTGCCCGGGCCAGAGGCGGTGAGGGACCAGCGAAACCTCATGGGGTTCAAACATGAAGGTGAGACTGCGTCATTCCAACTGCCTCAAATTGCTGAAGAGCCTGGAGGAAGCTCCCAACACCCAGCTGTATGAGAGCTGTGCGCATCCGAGAAACAGTTGGATGTGGGAATTCACCTTAGCAAAGGCCCTGAGGGCCCTGGGCTTCCAAAGCAGTATTGGAGCCCACTGCTGCTTCGGTGGAGAGCGCGAAAAATGGTTTGAGTTTCGCAACAATATTCCAGCTCTTCACCAGTACCTCAACAGGGCCCTGCCCGGGCCATCAAGGATTCCAGGGGTACTCAGTTATTGAGGATGAATGACACCGCCAAGGAGGAAGAGTACCCGTGGCTCCTGTGTAAAACCTGTGCGAAGGGGCTGAAGGAGCAGTTATGGCATTTTTTGCAGGATGGGCATTTTGCCCGGTCTTTCACCGGCAGCGCATCGAATGGTATGCCGCCGAATTTGAACAGAGCACTGAGAGGCTGAGAGAGGACAGAGACAAAGAAGTCGCCACCCGCTACTTGGCGGAGTGGGAGGTTACCTTGACTAGGGGAAGGAAATGATGCACTTGAGGCGCCTGCTTTCCCAAGCGTCCTACAGAGGTACAGATGTCCGTGCCTATGTCACGCTGGGTGACCCCAACATGGAGTGCCAAGAAGTGCCTTACCCTGCCATGCGGTGGGAGTGGAAAACGATCATGAGTTTTCCTTGGGACCGGGAGGCGCACGTTCAACGAGCTTGAGATGGCCGCCCTTGTCGCTGTGGTCAAGCACCGGAGCCGCAGTGCCAACAATTGTGGGCGCCGATGGTTCCTGGTTGTGGATTATATTGTCACCAGAAGAGCCCTCGCCAAGGGACGGTCACCATCTAGGCGTTTGAACCGGCTTCTCTGCCGGCAGGCAGCAACCCAGTTAGCAATGGACTCGTACCTCTTTCCACAATGGACCATCTCAAGATGGAATTTTTCTGATGCCGCGTCAAGGCATTTTGAAAAGTAAGAAGAGTCTACGCTATGCTGGGTTGCATGCCACTACATTGCAAGCCTATAAACGTGCCCTGTCCCCAATTCCTAACGCTCAGTCAGAATCATCAGTGCCTCTCAGCTAGACAAGTCGATCTCTCGGCCCTGAAACGTTTCTACCCTCAATCCAACTCAACCTCCCCCAATCCACCCACTTCTACAAGAACTGGATTAAAACTTATCACCCGGTGCGAGCTGTTCCTGCCACTTGGGAATTGACAGAAGCTTTCATAGGAGCTGCGCTGGAGTTGAACCAACGAGCTATGGCTACGTTGGTGGTTTTGGGGTTTGTTGGAATGCCGCGAACAGCAGAGATGATGGATCTCACCTACCAACACTTGGTAGTGCACCCCAACCACCCTGATGGTGCCAGAATCCAAGACATCGAATGGCAATCCCCAGGTGATTTTGCTGACCGACCACCACTTAGTGAGATTAGTCCTGGCAAGCACGCCACGACGGAAGCTGACAAGGCGCATCTGGGCTAAATCACCTCAGGCCGTTCGATCGTTGTTTGATCGGCTTGTGCGCCGTCTAGGCTTCCCATCAAAGAGCTACGTGCCCTACGCTTTGCGGCGGGGTGGTGCTACGTTTCACTTTCTACAGCACCGTAGCCTGATTTGACGGTGCAGAAGGGTCGTTGGGCCTGCGCAAAGACTGCCCGTCTCTATTTGGACAGTGGCACATGCCAACTAGCCCATGTTTCATGGACAAAGGTCCAAGCACGGCGAGTGTATCAATACCCCCTGGAGTGCAAACAAGAGCGGCTGCGCCAGTAAAAAGGAAACTTGGACACTGAACAATGGGTGGTACTGGACTTTCTTTTCCCTTTATCGAAGGGTTGACTTTCTTTTCCCTTTATCGAAGGATTTGTGGCTTCTGCCTTACTGAAGGCCTCCTTTATCGAAGGATTGCTGACCTTCATCGAAGTGAAGGTTCCTTTGTCGAAGGATTGTTGACCTTTATCGAAGGTGTGTCTGCTTCCTTAAACTGGGATGAGCTTTTTATGTGTTTCAATGTGCCCGTTCTTTACCAACCATATGGTTGAGTAGGCTGATTGGCAAAGGCCTGTAAATGCCTGGTTAACGGCGGTATTTTTGTAGGGGTTCACTGCACATAAGTAGTTAGTAGTGTACAAAGCCCCTTCAGTAGCAACCATGAGGCACGCCGAAAAGAGGTGTTTCTTGTGAGATATTTTTCCTAGTGTTGCCGAAGTAAGTGTAAAGTAGTGAAGCGGCATGAGGCTTAAACGATTCTGTATGGAACTTTTACCTCTAGCCTTTCAGCTCACCCCCATCCTCCCCTTCACCACCGTTTGGTGTGTTTGTTCTGGGACGGGGATGAGGCTTTTTCAGTGTTTCAATGTACCCGTTCTTTACCAATCATATGGTTGAGTAGGCTGATTGGCACAGGCCTATAAATGCCTGGTTAACGGAGATACTTTTGTGGGGGTTCAGTAGCAGCCATGAGGCACGTCTGAAAAGAGGTGTTTCTTGTGATATATGATTATATATATATATGATTATATATGTATGTTCATTGCATATATGAATCATATATTTCCGAAAAAATGCCAGAAACCCAACCATTGGTTCAACATCGATGATCCCACGTTGGATCCAGGGAGCTCCGTCAGCTCCAGGAAAGTGGCGCAGAGATTGGCAGCGTGCTGGGCTTGGTTCCTACAGAGCCAATGGCGCTTGAGGCGAGGCTCTGAGACATGTTTGGTGCTTCGGTTGCTGTTATTGAAAAACATGAAAAGGATGATATAGATGGGTGAAGAGATTTGAATAGAATTGAGAAGATGTGTGGTTCAGGGGAGAATTTGTTAAAAAACGCAGGATGTGTTCTACAGGCATCCTACAGGCCAGTGATACGCAGCACAGAAAGCACAGTGCTGCGACCCCTGAGGTGCCATCCTCGTGCTTCGAGCACAGTTGAGCATCCGCATAGGCTGTGGCCAGCCAGTGGCGCTCCATGCTCGAGGCAACCCTCGGCCAACCGTTCCTGCAGGAAGTCTCCACTTGCCGAAATATTGGATCTAGTATGGATTGATGATGATATATCATGATCTATCTACTTATCATCAATGTGTGTCAAGTTTATCAAACCCAACGGTTCTCGCCCATGTTGACCTGTTTTGACGTGCATTGTGTGAATTTTGGCCAACGTAGCTCATGAGGTGTGTGTGTGCTTGGCTTTCTGAAGGGCTTTGAGCCACCATAGAGCCGGAGACATGTGGAAACAAGATGAAAAAAAAAATGATAGGACTGCTGACGTTGCAGCAAGTCCGGAGCGTACGTGGAGCATTGAAAGCTTTCATCAATCAGGGACCCACAAACCATGCAACGATGAATCCGAATTTTATTAGTACCGATGGAGATGTCCGACATCTTGCAAATTGTTGCTGGGTCTAGATGGGGGCTGTTGGACCTGTTGGCCAACACATGCCAACACCTTGTTTGAGACAAATAAACGTGATGATAAGTTAAAGGGTGGTACGTTGATGCAGCAATGAAGATCCCATTAGTGGGCGTCATTAAGTCCAACGAAGGCATTTGCTGATTCAAACACATTGCAGTTTCCTGTCTCCTGTCCCCTTCGCAGTAGCCGCTTTGCTGATGTCGCGTCGCGTTTTTCACAGCCGGCCTTCGAGTGTGAAACACTCTGTGCAAGTCTGGCTGATCACTTTAAGTTTGACCAGGAGGGCTGATCCATTTGACTCATTCCTTGGAGAAGTTTTTGAGGAGCCACAGAGAATATAGAGAATATTGTAGAAGCTGGGGCTGTTGAAAGGAAGGTTGCCGCTAGTACTTTTATTCGATCTACATTAGCCATACAACATTACTGTAGTATCTTGTGATATTGGCTATTCTGCTACTCTTATATTAGAGTACAGTTATATGCCAGGACATCTCGAATCTGGAATGATTTGAGGCAAAAGGCCAACTGTCTGACACCAAAGCCATGTCGCTAAGTCCATCATTTGTAGCCCAAAGGCAACCAACTTGGTCTCGGGACCCCAAATCTGCAAACATCCAAAACTTACAAATGAATACATCCCACTGTAGATACACGTAGATACTGAATACCCGAATGAACTTGTAAATAGAAAAGCGCTCGAATAGCAAGGAGCAACTTCTCCTGCATTAAGATTTGGATGCCTTGTGTGTCAATTAGGTCTTGCTAGTTCCAGGCCATGGTGAGTGCAGCTTTTGGCATTGATGAATGACCAGATGTGTTGCACCACGCATGATCCTGAGATATCCTGAGCTTTTGGTGCGGGTCTTGGTAGCAGTAGACCATGCGATGAGATGGCGGCATATGGCGGCCATGGAAATGGCAATGGACATCAATGGACATCAACGGACCAGCTGTTCCATCAGAAATCCACATCTATAAATATGGGGCTTTTCATTTGATTGCTTCAGATAGCCGTGCTTGAAATTGAAATCATGTCGGACTCGCAACAAAATGGTGCTGATGCAGTGCTGTTCGCGGGTAGTTTGCATTAGACATGTCAAAGGCATGTGGCATGCTGCCGGTCCAGCAAATTCATCACGTTTCGATGCCAATCGGGGTGAAAAAATGTGCCAATCCGGAAGGGTGCAGGGGCCAGGTGTGTGATCCATCCCTTCCGGATCCATCTGGATCCATAGATTTCTGTGGGGATGTGTGGGATTCCTATGGATTCCTGCAAGCTCTCATGGATTCTGGACCCAGGTGTTGCCCTTCGGATTCTGAGTTGGCGGTAACCTGTGCCTTGGCAACATCTTGGGAGTTGATGGAGGTGTTTCTCTTCAGATTACGGTCAACTATATGGAATCTTGCGACAAGAGCTGCAGGCCACAGGCTACAAGGGACTAAGGTGGACAGTCATGGACAGTCAACATGATAACATTGATGGAGGCCGATCTTTCAATGGGGAACTTTAGGGAATCGATTGGAGTGTTGACTGAATAGGCGCTTACTTCCACACGCAGCGCGACATGAATGTAAAATATGTAAAACGACTGACTCGCTTTGCTGTGGTGCAGTGATAAGGTCTCAACAATCGAGCTGCATGCTTTGCGCAACTCAAGCAGTAGAGATCCGAGATGAGCCTAGTGACGCAGCCAACATTTGATTTTTGGATAGACTCGCAATAGGTTTGGCCGGAAATCTGTCGATTCAAGATGCTGCCTTGGCAATGCCTTGTTGAGGCACGAGCTAGTGGTTCGAGACACGTCAGAGGCGCCCACGGAGTAGCCTAGCAGCCTGTACTGATGGGACACCAGATCCTCGATGATGCCATGACCGCTATTTTACTGGACTGGAGTGAGATGCAGGGAGATGGCAATCTCCATTCGCAATCTTGTGATTTAGTATGACTGTCATTTGCAGATATTTGCAGGGTTGGAGTTTCACGATTCAGATGCTTTCCATTGAATATACCGCGACACTCATTCCTCTTGCAAGTTGTCACGACTCGATTTTGTCAAGCACTCCCGTATCTTGCGAGGTTCTCAAACAGCAGCCTGCAAACATTAAGGCAGGCGGTTTGTTGGATGAGGTGAACATTTCTGGACAGACACTACGCAGAACTTTCAACCACTACTGAACTGCAAAAGTGACCCACAAGTTCCTTGATTTTCCATGATTTTCCCACCAAAATATCCATATCCCTGAGATGCAAGACTCCATCCTTATCCTGAGAATGCCTTATAGGATCTTATAGGTAAGTAATATATCAATATCATTCAATGTCATATATGATATAAATTGATAAGATGATATAAGATGTATAGAATTATGCATATAATGTACGACATATGTATGATAAACACATATTTTTTCGTCATCATTTCAACATGTTCATCTTAGTTGCCTTCTCCCAAGACTCCCTCCCGGTGTCCACTTCCCAGGCCTTGCTTCGCCGCATGGTCGCGCAGGATGCTGCGGGGCGAGCATCGGAAGCCCTGCAGGACTCGGGATTTGGATGTAATATGATGTAATTATCTGGATGTAAACAAAAGGTTGACATCTGTAAAAACATCTTGGCTGAGAATGGGAATCATGGAGAGGCAGATGAATGCCATTGAATGCCTGGGTCCAGAGACGTTCCGTGTGCGAAGCTGTCGAGGATGCCAGCGATGTGCTCACGTTGGAGCCAAAGAATCACCATGCGCTGCAGGCAACTTGATTCGCATGGATGATGGAAATCATGGCAATAATCATGCTGGTGGTGATGACAGAGAGATAAAGAGGATTCGTACAGGTCCGTACTTATTGGACCCGTTTTTGGGGATGAGCATCCATTTTACCAACTCTTTTGGTACTTATCTGGATATGCCAGCCTCCAGATGACCTGAACTTCCCGGGGGGCCAGGTGGTGGCTCGGAAACGTCAAAGCCTCAACAAGAAGGTGCCCATCGCATGCGTCCCATATGTCACAGGAGCCGGAGCGACATCGGTTAGAGTGACAGGCTTAGTAGCCAGGCATCAGAAACGGTTGAACTGTATGGTTTTTCTAATAATTAATATGTTTTTTATGTTGTTTTTTTCTAAGTGGTGGCAAGATGATACTACATGATATTACTGTTGCGAATCCATACTCTTTTGCTGCTCAGTGGCTTCATCACGATGGAAAAGTCAGTGAGTGGATAGTCAACAAGGTGCAACAGGTTTGTACATTCAGTTTGATTTTCTTTGTATTGCAAGATACAGGAAGGCTTCGGTTCGTTTAGGTTCGTTTCGGTTCGTGGAAACCTCAAATAGGGGCGGTTCGGTTCATCAGCAGGCCGGTTCGTTTCGGTTCGCGTGACATGGCGGTTCGGTTCGGTTCG
>Ga0126342_10006928_pt1 | contig 20187 bp, 17 predicted proteins | sample Cyp1metagenome_FD_92528 | JGI IMG/M metagenome (GOLD analysis project Ga0126342, IMG submission 92528) | Coral microbial communities from Lord Howe Island, Old Settlement Bay, Australia - Cyphastrea 1 metagenome | ecosystem: Host-associated > Invertebrates > Cnidaria > Coral ...
AATTCTTCGCGTTTTTTTTTCCGACAATCAGTACTTTCGGATGTTTTTGGTCTCAATGGCCGACATCATTGGCAGTTACGATGCGGTGCGGGCGGTTGCCGTCGCGAAGCGACGTGAATACGCCAAGCCAAAGGTTGTCGACTACCCCGACCTGCTGACTTTTGAAATAAGGTATCATTTTTCACCCAATTTCACCGGCCCAAGGGACGCAGTCTGGGCTTATGACACGTCTAATTATACAACTGGTGATGTGCAATTCGATAGCTGTTGCAACCGCGAAGCATGATAAGAAATGTTGGCCGTGCATATATTATTGAAATTGCAACATATTGCAACATAATTATATTTCAAAGCTGCCAAAGCTACCAAACACCAGAGACAGCTGCATCGAGCGCCATACAAAACAAACAAATCACGGCATAAAGATGTGATGACATGAATGAACCCTGAAGTCAATGCCTCAGAAAATTGGCGTACACATACGTATATGCCCATTGGCCAAAAATAGTTGACAGAAGTTTTGTACCAGTTGTTGATAATTGGTGCGGAACCTAGTGTTTTTTCCTCTTCGTTATGAGGTGGCATGCAACTAAATTCACCAATCCTGAACCTGCTAGGTCTGCGGTAGTTTTTTTTCACAACCATGTTCAAGGATATGTTTTTCTGTGTTCCTGACTGCTTGTTATTTCGACATGAAGAAAAGTCAAGATGTAACGTTTAGCTCCTTAAACCTAAGGACGCCTTAGTGAATTTCTGTGCTACTCAACAATTTTCCTATATATATATATATGTATTTGAGGTCGCGGCTCGATTTTGCGAATTTGTACGTGATTTTACCCGCCAGATCCCCGCTAGCAATGCGCTAGCCAAAGTTTCAAAAAGCGGCTTGAAAAAAGCAACAGTGACAGCAAAAGCAACGATAAGCCCTGCAGCGGATGAATTAGCAGCGGCACCCACTTCATCTAGACACGCGTTAGCAATATTACAGCAGGCTTTATCTACGGCTTTCAGACTATTTGGATAAGACATAGTCATAGTCTTAAAGACCAAACAAGGAGCGGCACGCAAGGAATTACGATAAATCAACCAAACCAGGAAAAGACATTTTGACCAAACCGTTATAGAAGAAGCAACTGCTCCCCCTTGGCTGCCACAGTTCCTCCCCCGTCCTTGGCTCTGGGATGCTCTGGGACCCCTGCCCTTGTTGTTCTTCACCTCCACGGAGGCCCCGGACTTCAGCAGCAGCTCGACCACCTCGACTTCGTCTTCTTCTGATGCCCAGAGAATGTACAAAACTGCCAGGAACTTCTGCCAAAATCCATGGCTGGCATGGCCCTCCCACCTGGAAATCTTTCTGAGGCCGTGGCTGTACTCATCGGCCACGTCCACCTTGGCCCGTGCAGAGATCAGCTTCTCGACCACCGCGTTGTGGCGCAGCAACGTTGCCAAATGCAACGCAGTGCTGCCTTGGTGCTGAGGACACCGTGCCATCACGGGCTGCTTCAACGTTTGTGACAAGCTCATATTTGTCGCGTGAGTCACGTCATTCAAATTTCTGCACCACAGCGAACTTTCTAATGATTTTCATGCAATTTCTGTACCTGTTCATATAATAATTATATTAATAGCACGATGTCAAACATAGTGGAAACTTCGAACTATAAGCTCTGCAAGAAACGCACAAAAATCCAAAGCAAAACGAAAAATCGCTGCGCCAAGGCACCTCCATCACCTCTGTCGCCAAAGCCACAAAGCTGTCCCCAACCACAGCCATTTTTATTGGCAGCATCCACCTCGGCCCCTGCGGAGATCAGCTTCTCGACCATGGCGCTGTCGCCGTCCATCGCCGCAAAGTGCAGGGCCGTGTTGCCTCGGCGCCGACGTGGGAGCCACCCCCGGATGGTAGCATCATCAGCCAAACAACAAAATTTTGTGGCATTGGAGGCAAACCTTGTCCATCACCACCTTGTTGCATTGCAGGAAGTCAAGGATGTCAAGGAGATGCACTGAAGAACTGCCGCTGGAAATCATGTAAAATTAAGGAAAATCCTCATGACTCTTTTGACATCTGCCGTGGCCCCTGGGGCCGTGGCCCCTGTCATTGGTCGCCTGCACGGAGGCGCCGGACTTCAGCAGCAGCTCGACCACAGAGACATGGCCGCGGACTGATGCTGCCATGTGCAGCGGCCTTTGGCCTCGGGATCAATCTCCCCGATAGACTTTGGATCTGGGCGGAAGGGGAAACTCCTTGGAGTTTTTTTCGCTATCATCTAGACAGAGAAAAAAGAGAAACATCAACTCAAACACACGCAAAACAGCCCCGCTCATATCATTTTGTTGCTCAAAGCACGTTTTTCCTCTGACGAGCAAACATTGTGACATCTCTCAAATTTCCCAAAAACCTTTCCACTGACTTGTTGCACCGCTTCATTCTTGAGTATTCTTGGAGGACCATTCTAGCACATAAGTGGAAGCTGCAAGAAAGTCGTGACATCCCAATCAAAAAAAATAAAGGACCGGATAACCCCATATGTCAATTTCTTCCAATAATGGACAACAAATGTTGTAGCGGGACGGGGAAGGAGGGAAAGACAAAGGAGGTGGTGAAGGAACGAGAAGTAAAAGCAGTTGTGTGGGGCAAAGTTGTATGTGAACGATGGTGTGTGACAAAGATGGCGTGTATGTATGTATGTATGTATGTATCTATCTATCTATCTATGTATGTATGTATGTATGTATGTATGTATCTATGTATGTATCTATGTATGTATCTATGTATCTCTGTATCTCTGTATCTCTGTATCTATGTATCTATGTATCTATGTATCTATGTATGTATGTGTGTATGTATGTATGATTATGTATGTGTGTATGTGTGTATGTGTGTATGTGTGTATCAACGTAGGAGTATGTACGGGTGTGCAAATGCACGTATGTGCGTATGTACGTATGTACGTATGTACGTTCATATCTATGTATGCATGTGTGTATGCATGTATGCATGTATTGAAGCCAAAACTGGCATGCCAACACCATGAGTATAGGTGAGTGGCAGTGGCCGGTCTTGGCGCGGTCGATGTCGCCAAGTGCCACGCCTGCCACGCAAACAGCCGCAGCGCCCACGGCACCAAACGGGAACCAAGCGCGCCACCAGAGCCAGCCCAGTGCCATAAGTGCCACGCCTGCCATGCAAAGTGACGATCCATGTCGCCTGCCGCGCAAAGTGACGGTTGATGTCGCCAAGTGCCACGCCTGCCACGCAAACAGCCGCGGCGACAATGACGTCAACTGGGAACCAAGCGCGCCACCAGAGCCAGTCCAGTGCCAGAAGTGCCACGCCTGCCACCCAAAGTGCACGGTCGATGTCGCCAAGTGCCATGCCTGCTACACAGAAGTTGTGTGAGAGTAAGTTGTGTGAGAGTAAGCTGTGTGTGAGCAAGTTGTGTGTGAGTAAGTTGTGTGTGGACAAGTTGTGTGTGAGGAAGTTGTGTGTGTGGGCAAGTTGTGTGTGAGGAAGTTGTGTGTGATCAAGTTGTGTGCGAGCAAGTTGTGTGTGGACAAGTTGTGCGTGAGCAGATTGTGTGTGGACAAGTTGTGTGTGAGCAAGTTGTGTGGGGACAAGTTGTGTGTGAGGAAGTTGTGTGTGGACAAGTTGTGTGTGGAAGTTGTGCGGAGGAGGCAGGCGGCAGGATGAGGAGGAGGCAGGTGGGAGTGCACAACCAAAAACAAGAACCCCGCACAAAGATGCGGGGAACAAAAACACAAATTTCCGGCACAAAATTCCAGCACGAATCAGCCGCGTCGGGCCCCTCTTCGGGCCACCCCTCAAATCCCCTATCCATGTACGAACACCTTCCGTCATCTCGTCAGAGCCACTCCCAAAACGACCCGAAAACCCTTCCAGGGCCACGGCCGAATGAGTCGACCGCGTCCACCTTGGCCCCTGAGGTGATCAGCTGCTCGACCACGGCGCAATGGCCTTTAAGAGCCGCGTGATGCAGCGCCGTCACGCCTCGGCGCCCAGGATGCGACGCCGAAGGCGGTCATTGAAACCGTTGCCGGGGCCAAGGCCTTCACAGTCGACCGCGTCCACCTTGGCTTTTGCGGAGATCAGCTTCTCCACCATGGCAACGTTGCCCTTCTCCATTGCAAAATGCAGCGCCGTGTGACCTCGACGCTGTGGATGTGGATATGGATGATATGGGGAGCTGACTGGGTCAATGATGGGCAAAGTGTAAAAGAAATCAAAAATGGAATCTCAATCGTGCCCTCAGATAGGTATTCAAGATGAAGAACAATTATCAACAGACAAAAAGCCTGCTGCCATGTGCGAAGAAAGCCTTTTCCATCCATCCTCAAGGAAAATTGCTGTGAAGAACTGATTGAAAGTAGCCTGTAGACAAGGATCGGCAAGCCCAGGCTGAGGTTGGGGATTGTGATGCAATCAGGGACTGCAGGACTGACAGGACCCCAAGCACTCATTTCCGACCTGCTGACTTTACAAATCGATACAAATCGTATTTGCACCCGCCAGTAGATTGATAGGAATTCGAAGCAGTCCGGGACAAACGTGGCAATCCATGCCAATCCTGATCAGCTATGATGTGCCGTTAGTGGCTGTTGCGAGAAGCCCGACAACAATAAATGAGCCTTGCATGTTGTGGCAACATGATGAGGTGGGGTTTGGCCCCAAGGGCATGATCAAGCGTCGTTCTTCTTCAATAATTTCTCAGTTCTTGGTATTTGACTCAGCGCAGCAGCGATTTGTGGCTATGTCTGCGTCTTCGCTTGATCTGGTCATCTCCTTTGTTACCATATTCTTCCATATTCCCAACAGCAGTGACTCTTGGGTTGTCATTTTCCGGGTCTGGGAGTCTGGGAGTGGTGCGATTTTGTTTTGCCGAGCACCAAGACCGGAACGGAACCGCAACACTGGGAACCTGGGCTCTTGTGAAGATGAGTCCTGCAATATGAGCTGTGGATGTACAAGATCAAGAGGGTTCCATAACGTAACAGCACGTGCGAACCATGTAAAAGTTGAATGTTAACTAGCATAGCAAGTGTTAGTGAGCTTCAAGCTGCATTGCAAGCGCGAATTATTATGTTGTATTATTTTCAATATTTTTCAAGTACCATTGTTATTGCATGCAAGTTTCCAGTGGCGTAGCAAGTGCAAGTGGCACTTGTGGACGTGATTAGCCCACCTCACCCCAGCCCACCTTGAACCTAGCACATGCTGATTTCAACTCAACTTCAGTGTGTTGAAGTGCAAATGACAATAGCCTAGCATCATGTAGCATCATGTAGCATCTATATGTATCTATAGTATGTGTGGCTGTGGTGCAAGCGGTGCAGGTGAAGGTTTTTAGCTCCACCGGACTCCACCCCACACGCGGCGAGGCTTTCAGAAAGCCTCGCGACTGCTTCATCGAACATGCAATGAAGTTAACATGTGTCAAGACGGGTTTAATCACAATTTAATGGATTTTAATGGTGTTAACGGCGTTAATGAGCCATATATAATCATATGTATGACTTTAATGGTGTAACTCGGTGTAACTCATCTACGCCCGACGCCGATGCATCATTCCCCTTGGACACCTCCCCACGTCGCCCCGCTCTAGGGTCGTAGCCAAGTTTGTCCTTCGTTTCCACAGAAGCAGCGGCGGTCAGCAGCAGCTCTACCACCTTGATGTGGCAGTCCGTGAACAGCATTGGGTCTGGCATTGGGCCCTTCTCTGGAAAGCCTCAGCCGGTGCGGTCACACAACTCAACTGGTCGTGCCAGAGAAGAATTGTTGACAGATCGCACCTTGCCAAAGTAACTGACACTCACAAACCTCTCGTCGCTGTGCTCTGCCGCTAAAGGCAGCGCCGTCTTGCCTCGGCCACAGAGGCGATGAGACTCACTCGGGATGCCGAAGGGCCGAAGAGGATCGGATCAAAATGGATCCAATCTGCTTTTCAAATGAATCAAAAAGGAAACTTTTCTGCCAACAGAGCTTTCACTCATTTTCACTCCGTGTGCGGAAAGTGCCGAGGCTTGCACTCACTGGTTTGAACACAACAACGATCAACAACTTGCCGCAAGCGACTTTGAAAGGTGCATACCTCTATCGTCCTCCTATTGCTGTTCTGCTGCTTGGACAAAGTATGGTTTTGAAGCCAAACGACAGAAAAAGCTGCCTGCGAATATGTGTCCCATTTCTTGGAGAAAGACTACTATAAAACGGCGCAAATATTGGCGCTAAAACCTGCGGGGCAAACTTCTGGCAGAAACCCGGAGGCTTAGCGCAATTTTCTTTCCAAAATTGCAGTTTTTCTTCCATACCGCAGAAATCATTGCAGCTTCGGGAAACGACACTTGCTTCGCACCGCAGGGTATGCAGGGTGGTTATACGTATGCCTCAACACCCGGCGTTATACTCTAAAGGGATCTAAAGGGTGAAATAATGTAGAATAGTATTTGAGAGCACCGCGTGAGACGTGACTTCTACCCATTCATTTGCCATCATCATCATCATCATCATCATCATCATCTAGACAGAGAAAAAAGAGAAACATCCATTCAAACATATGCAAAACTGCCCCGCTCGAATCATTTTGTTGCTCGAAGAACGTGTTTTTCTGACGAACAAACATTGTGACATCTCAAATTTCCCAAAGATCTTTCCACTGACTTGCTGCACCGCTTCATTCTTGAGTATTCTTGGAGGACCATTCTAGCACAAAAGTGGAAGCTGCAAGAAAGTCTTGACATCGCAATCAAAAAAAAACACACACACACACAAATTTCCAGCACAAATCAGCCGCGTCGGGTCACCCCTCTCCATGGCTGCCCCTAGAACATTGAAACCGTTGCCGGGGCTAAGGCCTTCATAGTTGGTCGCGTCCACCTTGGCTTTTGCAGAGATCAGCTTCTCGACCACAAAAGCGCAGCCATGGTTAGCTGCCGTATGCAGGGCCGTGTCGCCTTGGCCAGGGGAAAAAGTGACCGGAGAATGGATTTACTAGAAGGTTTTGCTGCTGGTTGATAAATAGATACAAATGCCATGTCAGCAGTGTTCAAAATCCTGATTTGCTGCTTTGTCTTGAGAAAAGGCTTTATACATCATTCATCATCACTCAAATTTCCGAAAAGGGCACACTTCCCACTGCTTTCCAGTGAATTTCTGCACCACTTCCTTGGCCCATGGGCCTTCACAGTCGGCCGCGTCCACCTTGGCCCCTGCGGAGATCAGCTTCTCGACCACGGCGCAATGGTCTTTCTGAGCCGCCCAATGCAGCGCCGTCTCACCTCAGCGCGACGACGTGGAGTTGACTCGCTCCGGGAAGGTGGCAGAAGCCCTTTCCATCACCACCTGGCTAAAGTAGCATTGCAGTGCCAGGGGAAAAATATGGAAAAATGCCAAGAACATCCAAGAACTGCATTTTAAATGTTTTAACGATACCCTAGCAAAAACCCGAGAAGGGGGCAAGCCAGACAAGGATCACAAGCGCAAGCTTGAATCGGCTGTGATGAAAGTAAAAGGATGTAGAAGGGACTGAGGCACTGCAGTACCGCAGCACACAATCTCCGACCCATGGGACTTTACAAATCGTGTCAGAGATAGAGCCCCGGACAAACGTGGCAAATTATATCCTGGTAGCTGTGACAAGAAATCGCAACCCATGATACGACATGTGAGCCGTGCCCATCATTGCAGCACATTTCAACACTGCCAAAACAAGAGTTTTTGGCAAACTGCAGCGGCCACACAACGGTGTACCCACTGGCTATTTAACATATAGCCATGGGAAATGGCCCATTTATAGAGGTTTAATTACCGGTTTACCTATTAAAAATGTTGATTTTCCATGGCTATGTTAAATAACCAGATGGTAACTCATGAAAACCTGGCACCTATCCATCAGAACATGCCCAGCTCTGAGGCCGTGACTGCATTTGCCCTTCGCGTGCACAGAGGCACCAGACGTTAGCAGCAGCTCCACCACCTCGACGTGGCCGTTCCCTGCTGCGTGCAGCAGCGATGTTCTGCCTCGGCCGAGATGGACTCACCCGGTGAACGTGCGTGTGGGGGATTGGGGAAAGAATATACCCTCTGGTTATGACTAACATAGCCATGGTATAGATGGCCCATTTATAGATGGTTTACCGTTCTTAAAAATGGGTGGATTTTCCATGGCTATGTTAAATAACCAGATGGTAGATGCAAGATACGGCAAATATAGGACTCACGACAGTCCATTTCACAAGGTGCGGCATCGCTGTGTGGCATGAGATATGACCTACGTGCGCCGTGCGCTTTTCATTTCAGCTGATGCAGAAATATCTCGTCCGCAGGTGCTGTTACCCCAGAAATCAAACATCAAACATGTCACTCGCCCACATCAGGATGGAAATAAAACAATCCAATCACACAAGATGGTCTATGTAAACACTTGACCGAAACAACGGGTGGTCCCTGTTGATGCACGCCTCGCCCATGTTGGGTTTTGTCAAAGCACATCCGTGGGTTTGGTTTAAAATGCAGAATGTGGACCACTGCTTCAGGCATTTTGGCCCGCCTGCAGAAGTCAAAATTTTGCAACTGGAGAAGAGACTGTTGATACCCTCTGGTAATTTGTTACATAGCTATTGAAAATGGCCATTTATAGTGAGTTTTCCCATTAATTAGTTTACCAGAGGGTAGGCCGAAGGTTTGCCCAACAAAATGTGTTGGAAACGGTTTCAGAATCTGATCGAAGGCGCCCTGTGTGGAGCTGTTCGTCTTCACAGCACCACTGTCGCTCCGCGCCAAAAAGAACAATTGGACAAATATGGGATACCACTCCTGACTGGCCTGACTGGTTCTCAACCCTGTTTCAAAGGCAAGAAACAATTAACGTGGGGTCCCAAAACCTTCGAAATCGCAGACACCCAGGAAAAGACATCACATTTTTTTGTTTAGAATTTTCCAAATCATCTACAATATTTCCAAGACATTGCCAAACCATGCCAAACCCATATCAAAACATATGAAAGCCTTCAAAAATCTTGTGGACATCCTGGACATTTATCGAATGGAACCTTGACATTTTACTCAATCTACTAGTCAGAAGTATCTCTGCTGGGTTCATCACTTGAGACATGCTCGGAAGGCCTTACAGTAAAAACCTTCCGGAGCATCTGTGCCAGATCCTGAATAAACGAATCACTTTCTTCAAGCGGGATCCCTAACATATCTGACATATCTAGAATTCTGTGTGGCATTTATCTATTTTTGTCTGCAATTCTGACATTCTATCTGGCATCATTTCTGGCATTCTTTCTGACATATATGCTGACATTCTAGCTGGCATTCTACCTGACAGGTCTTTTAACATTCTAATTTGGCATTCTTTCTGACTATGTGCTGATATTCCATCTGGCATTCTGTTTGGCATTTCATGTGAGTTTTGTTCTGACATTCTATCTGGCATTCTTCATTCTTTCTGGCATTCTATTTGACATACAGTCTAACATTCTGCCTGGAATACTATCTGGCATTCTGTCTGGCATTCTATCTGACATTCTTGCTGGCATGTGTTCAGGCCCATGCGTACCCAGCTGCGTGCCCCGAGTTTGCGACAGGGCTCCGCCCATATCCAGACCTATCCAGCCGGAGGATTCCAAGGATTCCGAGGCGCCGTAGAGTCCACCGCTGTCGACCCGCAGGAAGTGTCTCACCGCAGCAAGGTCGCCGTTCTCTGCGGCTTCGACGATGTTCCCTGACCCTCGGGACGATGACATCCAAACATATCCAAACCATCAATGGATTGGAAACCCGGAAACCCTGGATTTTTAGCCAAAAAATGCCAAACAAATATGGTTTGCCCCAGCAGATTTCCCTTTAAACCAATTCGGAATCTTGAACGACCATTCAAATTTCTATCAAACAGTGGAATATGCCAAGCCAGTGCATGCGGTTGCCTGATTATTTAATCAGACTGCTTGCATCTCTAGTTCTTAAATGTTCCTAACTCTAAGGAGCTCAATTGTTGATTCCAATACTTTGGCTCTTCATATGTTTTTGTTCAAGCCAAGGATGTGGATTGCCAAGCAAATATATAATATGTCCTCAGGTCCGATGACCCACGCGCTGAATCTAAGATCTTGACAGTCTCCAGCCGCCGCTTTGTCTGCCTGAAGGTAGGAGGGGTCTTCATAGGCAAGAAGAATTGAAGCCTCAGAATCCTCACTGTTTCTCGTGCAAAATGACCTCTGATACTTGCAGGCAACTCCGCATCAAGAATTGCCGTCAGCCAAGAATTTTGGCAAGCTCTCACACGCCTCCAGAATTTCACCCAGCTATGCTGAGTCTATGCTGAGTCTTAAAATTGAGCGACAACTAGTTCAGCGGAAAAAAATGGAAAAATCCTTGCGTTTCATACAGCTTGGGGTCACAACTCCTCACGTTTTGGGCACCTCTGTGGCGAGTTTCTCTGCAACTGCGGCCTCACTGTTGATGTTCAATGCTCGCACCGGTAGAGGAATCCCACAGAAATGTCACCCCAACGAGATGTGGTGAGATTCATCAGCACAATTGGGTCGAAACTCGGGAAAACCTCCTTGTTTCTCTCATTTTCCACCAGGAAACATGATATCATCCCATGTTGTTCGATTTTAGGGATATGGCCTAGGGCCTAGGGTACATATCCCCATCGAACAACATGGGATATCGCGGGCTTTGGTCCCCTGCCTGGAAGGACTTGGGCGAAGCGAGTTTCGGCTCCGTCGATGGATCAGAGGGATGCCTCAGGTTGGGAATCTGAAAGATGTTGGAAGTCTTTGAAAAAAAAACCACTTGGGTGTACAATCATCCACAAATGCTTGGAGCTTGAAAGCCCGGATCAAGCACTAAGCAAACACGCACGACATTACACCCCCATAAAATGCAGTGATTCTAACTGCTCCACAGCAGACTGATTTCTTGGTTTCATCACATTTACAGCCAAAATAGGCGTTGTCATAAGCTTAGTATTCCCAGTTTGTGCAGCGTTGTATGGGTTGGAGTTTGGAGTTGTATTATCCCATTGAACAAAGCAGGGAAAGAACGTCTCGAACATCCAGTCGGGTTTGTTCAAAAATCGAATGCCTCGTTTCCATTCCTGTCCTCTGGTTGAATTTTCCCCCATTCTTCAGTCGTGGCATTGTTTGGATTATCCTCCATATCTTGTCAAACCCAAATGATGCAATGATGGATTGCCTAAAAATGATCTGAAAATTCCACCATCCCAGGATGGTTTGACTCGAATTTGTCCCCCAAAAAACAATTCCCCGGGCCCGAAACTCATGATATTCTCATAATTCATGGTGAAATCCGGCCTGTTTGATGCTGGTAAATCCCCATTTTGGCTGGTACATCCCCTGCATCCCGCGACCGAGTCTGCCGACTTCTCGGAATCCGTGGAGACAGCCGGTACAGCCTAGCCACAGGCGCAAATTACCGTGAGAGTCCCCACATAACAGGGCCAGTAAATCATAGTAAACCATCAAAAATGGTGGTTTAACCATCTAAACCACCAAAAATGGAGGTTTAACAGTCTAATCATCCTAAAATGGAGATTACTGAGGGGTAATTACCCTTCTATCCATGATATGTCAAGGTAAAAATGGCATAATTACTCTGGCCTGACACCCCGGTCTAAAAATAAACTCTATGGCGACGTCGCGGTGATTCTATTCTCCTTCATCCAGATTTATGAATCACTGAGTGAGCATGGACATGCATGAAAAATCATGAAAAGAACATCCGAGGTTTTAGCAACTCATGCGCCTGACAGAACTCAAAATGAATGGGGATGAATAAGTTACACCAGTAGTGTCGGCATGAAGCGGGCCAGAAGGTGTCCTGGGGACATTTATATGAGTTGCTGGCGCGACCCAGCCGTTCTGTCACGCAACAACCCTTCGATTGTTGGCTTCAAAAAGAGACTAAGTAGCATATAGGGATAGAACCTACCACCATTTTCAGATAATAAACGATCCACGATAATCAAGCTGTGTCGGTATTTGCTGTGTGTTCCAAGGTTGCTTCAGTGTCGTATCTTAACACTTTTGGTCCGCACATGTCAGCGCCCTAATCCACCAATTGGGGATGGGCAGCTGGAAAAACTCAGAGTTTTCCACATACCTTGAAGATGATCATAGATGAGACCCAGAAAAAAACATGTGGGCATAGATGACTCTCAATGATTTTTCAGCACCACTGCACCAACTGATCCTATTTTTCTTCACCTCAAAGTCTGCGGAAGTGGACCATGGCCTGCAGTTCCTTCACTTGCTTGCGGAGAGTGGAGGCCTGGCCCAGTTGGAGCCCAAATGGCGATGGGGTGATAAGCCACAACCCACTCCTTTTTGGTAAAAGAAACAATGTAAGGTGAATATGGATTGATTTACTATAATTATATATAATATTATATACAGTAATATATTGGATTTGCCACATTACATCATGACATCAAGAAGCATCTCAACAGATTCTCCAAAGATCCAGCAAAGCACGTCTGATGCGATTGATTCGGACTAGAAATGATACCAACCAGTTCCTGCCTCTTCTTTGGACTGGTCGGCAACGGCCTCAGCGGAAGAGAAGCACTCTTCAGAAACATCAGTCAGCAAGACTAAGTAGTGGTGCGGGTTGCAGTAGGTTAGTTACACTTAGGTCTGCTGAATCAGATCAATATCAGAGATTATTCATGATTATTCTCAAGAAAAGCTTTGAGAACCTGCATGTCTGCAGCAAAACATGAAAAACACCCCTCAGAAACTATGGTGGGTGTAGGAGATGACATCACAGATTTGGGACCATGGAATGGGAGGTGTTTAACGAGTGGGTTGGAATTACCTAGAACTTGCCAGAAAATTCGTCCCGTCTAGAGAAACTTCCGTGTCTGGCATCCCTTCTTTCCTGCTGTGCCTGAGAAACAAGTTGCATCTTAGTCAGGAAGCACAAGAAGTCCATACATACAAACACATCATCTAATATTGTATCATATGTGACTCAAAGCAATATCTCCATCTATCTATCAAATATATATATATATCATTTTAACATCATGTATACAACATTATAGTTATCTGCAAGTTCTATTTCTTAAATATCATACAAGTAACTCCATTAATTACAGTACAAGGTGATACTTCCGAGTCCTCCCCTTCCGGCCATAGGAGAATCCCTCGCCTGCAGTTCCTGCGATTCCTTCCGTAGAGTTGTGACCTGCAGAACGTGACACAGAAGTCACTTTCCCTGTGGCTTTGGTATCTACATTAAAATAAAACAAGAAACCGTAGGAAAAACATAGGGAAATCTACATAAAGTTTCCCATTTTGACTGGCCTAAATATAGATAATATAAAATTATATATATAATATATAATTATATATATATGGTTTCTGTATCCCCAAATCCTTGAGCGATTTTCCACCTTTCATGGATCGAGGAGCTGCTTGAAGATTTTTGTTCAGGGAAACTTGGGGGTTGTAGATGTCCAACCATTTCTTGAAGGCACCACATGCAAATCACATGGTATTGCCTGATCTTCTTGCTGGTTGGTGGTATACCTGTGGTTTCTATACTCCTCTGAAAAATATGAGTTCGTCAGTTGGGATGATGAAATTCCCAGTTAATATGAAAAAAATATTTTTTAAAAATATTCAAAACCACCAACCAGCTTGTATGCATGAAATATATATTAATATATATATATGAAATAATTGATCATGTAATTATATGTAATTCACAAATGCAGCTCAGCTGACCGTTGATGAACTGTACTAACTATACTCGCACCTCTTCTTCCAGCTTTTTGGACTTGTCTGCACTGGCCTAACGAGCTAATCGGGGAATCACAGCAGGATCAATCCATGGCTGTTGTGAAAATTACCAAGCAGTGTAACGGATACCCTCTGGTAAACATACAAAAAACTATGGAAAATCACCATTTTTCATGGGAAAACTCACTATAAATGGCCATTTACAATAGCTATGTTACTATGTTAAATTACCAGAGGGTATGCATCCAGGATCATCCAGGCGTCCTGACCTTTTCAGAAAGAGTCAGCTGTAAAAATTCCAAAATGTTCCACTTCCCCATTTTTGCGACTCTTCGTCACGCAGTTTTCCAGGAGGAAAGGTGCATAAAACCACATCATGTTCAATGTGGTGCCCTCACACAGGTAATCAAACCTCACCTTCAGTTCTTTCTCTTTCTTCCTCAAAGTCGGAGCCTTGCAAAATTCAGCACAAAATTCTGCGAAACGATGGAGTTATGAAAGTGGTCATCTAGCTAGCTGCCATTATCTAGATTATCTAGTAAAATTTGCACATACAGCCTGCCCGAACATGGTAGGCTGCGGCATTGACGCAGCACACACGCATCTGTTCATCATGATTGGTGCTGCACAACCTACACAAACCTGAGCAATGACATGAGCACCTAGTTTTCAAGAACTCTTCTGCTGAAATTTCGCTTAATCCTACCTGCTTGGTAGTTTAAAGTTTAAACCGCTTGAAACATATCTTTTTTCATTGTTCCATTGTTGATGTTTAATCCACCATCTTGCTAGCTAAACTCTCCAATTTATGGTTGCTGAAACCTACCCAAATACATCCAGCTACCCTTGTCTGTTATATATGTATGGGAGAGAACAGTCCGAAATCCTATGTCCATACAGCTACGACATCATTCCTGATTCCCGTTGAAGGTGGATAACTGCAACTGTGGTAAACCCAATGATCCGCCATCCCAGCAACCAATTGGTGTCGATTTTACATTCAAATAGGACTCGGCACCAATTTGTCTAACCAAGACTGATCATGAGTATGTGTATATCATCCTACCTAATCATATGATCTTCAATCTGGCTTATGCCATGATTATCCCATAATTTTCCTTAGACCCTTGAAGAAAAAACACACACGTCTGCCCTGCCGTTTGGCCGTGCCAGGTCGGCCTGCACAAGGGCTTTGTCCAGGGCCGCTTCCTGACACGAATTGAGTAGATTTCCACTTGTAATTTGCAATGGATAGAAAGGGTTAGCACATTAATTTGGGCAAAACAATCATAAACCATCCACCAAATCACCATAAATAGGTGGTATAACCTTCCCAAATGGGTGGTTTATTATTGTTTTTTTTCCCACATTATAAGGTTCGTAATGTTAGTAGAGCAATAAACCAACATGATTTACCCACACTACAACCCTTCCACAAATTATAATCAATGATAGTGAAGGGTTATGATTTCAGTATAGCAATAATAAACCATCCATATTTTGACTGTTTAGATCAGCCATAAAAATGGTAAGACTGGGGATGCTGCATCCTATTACGTTACCAACATTACGGTTGGATCATATTGATGGATATTGATGGGATATATTAGTGGGCGATGCCTTGTATCTTTTCGTGGGAAACTCAGTTCATAGTTCCAACTGACTCCCCATTGTTCATAGGGAATGTGGATGCCCAATCTGCTAACCGCTCCCTCCATTCACCAGTCTTGGAAAGCTTTTTGGATCACGAAAACTGATACAATATAATTATATGATGATAATTATACGTTAATATACAAAGTGGAATGATGATCCCATGTTTGCTGGGTTTAAGATGTGTTCAGTGTATGTACTTCAGTTGGATCAGATGGTTCCAAACGTTGCATCCGGCGTGAATCTTCAATGTGGGTCACAGAAGGTATGTTCAGAAGCAGAAATTGGGAACCAGATGGAACCAGCAAAATCAAAGAAATTCCACCCAAAAAACGGCAGGGAAATCACCAATTCCATCAACGAGAACATCGTCCTTGAAGCAACAAGCGACCAGTGCATTCCATGGGATTTGACCATCAACGAAAGAGTCATTAAGAATCATTAATAATCACTAATAATGTCTAAATGATCATATAAATAATCATTAATAATCATTAATGGCATCAATGCGATTTGAGCCATTAACGACAACATCTATGAGATTCATTGGGTCACCTGGATGATTGGGCCATCACCGGGTCATAGGGAAATCCCCAAGTCACCATGGCTGAAAAAATGCTGCGCCGTGGTCATGACTTGGATGATTTGGGGATGCCCCCATGGATTGGAAACCTCCATATTGCAACCCCTTAAAAGCATTAAAGTTACCCTCTGGTAATTTAACGTAACTATGGAAAATCACCATTTTTCATGGGAAATTTCACTATAAATGGTGATTTTCCATAGTTACGTTAAATTACCAGAGGGTATAAGTTATAGGCGATCAAGGGGCAGACCATATCCATTACAACCACTAGAGGCAATATTTCTTGGATGGTCAGATGGTCATGACAGTTTTCATTGGGTGATTACAGCCCTTAGCGATGGTGCTGGACAACGTTCAATATCAGCTGAGTCAACTGAGCATGCATTTGTTGTTGAATCTGTACATCTATCCATTTTGAGCCATGCTCATGCTATGGACATCTTCAGGACACTCGAGCCGAATTTACGGAACCTCACAACCCACGTCTTGGCTGCATATTTCCCGATGTTCACTATTTTGTTGGTCAACTGATCAGTTAAAACATGTTAAACCATGTTAAATCATGTTAAATCCCTGTTATGATTGGTTATATCCCAAATTCTTCGCTGAGTGAAAACTCCTTGAGGACCCACCACAGGATCTTCGGCAGCTACCGCACAGTTCCACAGTTCTGGCCTCCTCCTTGGTCAGTTCATAGGCTGAGGAACTGCCACTGCCCATCCTGATTCAGGAGACTGCGGCTGCTTTTTTCTGGTGAAGATTCCCGAGAATCTGAACATCTAAAAACAGAAAGGGAAAAATGGGACATGGGCAGACTTTCAATCCTAGACTCCTAGACCTTGAGCTCGGCAGATTCTTCTTCTGTGCTTGAAATTCACATGGCCATCTTGTCCATCAGCTCTCATTTGCCCTGATTCCCCAGCGTCTGAAGCACCACACCTGATGAATTGGGCACAGCGAGGCTTCACCCAAACTCCGATAGCGCTGAGGCGAGGCACAGGCACCACCGCTGCAACGGTGACAGATCTGCGCAGATGTTTGGAATGGAAAAAAATAATCAGAAGTGATTAGAAATTACATTACTTGCTTTTTTTTTGCGTGCTGAACATGTTGAACTCTTGAAACTCGTCCCTTTTGCGATGCATCTGGGGCAGTCCCTTGGGAGTTCCTTCAACGACTGATGAAGTTCTTCTGCCTTCACGCGCGGGAGAACTGTGGAGCCGTAAAAAACTGCGCAGTGCATGGCACCATGACCACAATCTGGCATGGGTTTGTCCAAGATTTCAGGGGTAGCATCGTGGTTAATGTTCGGGTGTTCGGGTATAAGATTCCGGGGATATAATCATCTGTTATAATTTCAGGGGTATAAGGATGGTATAAGACTATAAGATTTCGGATGTACCCCAATGCAGTCATCGTGTTCCTCATTGAAATGCAATGTCGTCATGTCATCTCTCATCCCACTAACAAACACATCTGACACAGGATATTTCTGTTTGCAAAATGACTCATCAACAAAGTGCCCCTTGAGACTTGGACTTTGCCAGCCTTAAAAACGATATTCATTTTGCCCCCAAAAAAATGAGTAATTATCCCGCTGACACAGATCTTTTTCCACAGGGCGACGTCCACGTCGTGGCCTCCGGCCGGGTCCACGGCGTCTCGCGACGCCGCTGCTCCGGGTCCACGTCGTCCACCTCGAGGTGGGTCCAACTGCTTCTCAAGGCCACCTCTGCTGTGGCATCCCGACATCCCCCAGTGGAGGCGAGGACCGGTCCCAGTGATCATCCATAGATGGGAATTTCCATGAAATAAACCATCCATCTGGAAAAATCCCCCCATTTATGGAGACCCCCATGTTTTATACTCAACTAATAGGCACCTTAGGTGTCATTCGTCAGAACCTTTACACCTGGTGGATTTGTTTAGTTTGTCTCGCTCAAATCATCACTGAAACAACACTTCAGTTTGCCAAATCAGCGACAAGACATTTCACCTAATCTCCTAAGCTTAACAAAATGTGGAACGACCTCCCAACACTACTTCATTCAATAAACCAACAATTTCACCCAAATCCATTATCCTATCCAAAAGTAACATAGTGTCGCCAAATCATGACTAAAGTATAGCTTTACTATCTAAGCTAGCAGGACTGTCTTCACAAAATCCTCAGACATTCTATTGTAATACTGAAGCCTCGAAGGTTTCAGTTCTTTATAGTTCTTTGATCAACTTGTCATCCTATGTCATCCTCATGCTCGAAGGCACCGGACTTCAGAAGCAGCTCGACCACTTCGACGCGGTCGTTTCGGCCGTTTCGTCGTCGCCAGGATCAGCGGCGGGAAACGCCTGGGGTGAAATTTGGGGGGTTGGGGATAGCAAAACACAAAACACCAGCCAGCAGCTTGACATATTTCAACCATGTTCAAACCTTTCCATTGCAAGCTTCTGAAATGCTTCGAAAGCCCCACCCGAAATCACACATCAAACATTCCCCTTCGCCGGATTCCGAGGCAGCCAAGAAACATCCAGAAACGGATTCTTGCTCTCCAGGCTCTAAGGGTCAACCTTAGAGATTTCCATTTCCGCATTTTAAGACCATTGAGCATTGGAAATGTGGTTTCAAAATCTATCCCAAATATTCCCAAATCACAGCATTGAAGTCGTGATCAAGTCTTAGACCATCACATCTTCTCGTTGCGAGGACAAGGTGAACTTTTCCTCTGAGTCCAACGCCAGACGACAGCTGCCTGAGCCCCGTTGACGATCGCCGATGCAAATAACTTGGTGAACTGTTGGCTTTATGGAGGCACTGCTATAATATGCTTCAAAAAAACCGGGCCCACCCTGTACGTAGGGATTGTTCAATTGGTCGCACTATTCTCCAAAAACCATCGCATGGCCATTGGCTTATCCCTATTCCAGGCAGATCTCCATAAATTCGTGCAGGCGCTGGCAGAAGGGATCAAAGCCCAGGTAAATCCAAGTTATGAATCTCACAATCCCATTTTGAACCATCATATTACTGTAACAGTCAAATTAAATAAATCCCATATTTTGATGGGTCAAACAATATCTAAAAAAATGACAAAAATATAGTTCTTTTGTGATAGTTTTCTTGCAGGGGCCCTCCAGTTGTGAGTTACCCAAATCTAAAATAATACAAATATGTCGATATATCCACCATCAATCCAATAGCTAGGCAGAACATGAACCAACAGAAACGTTTCTCGTCATTCCATTTAAAAAAAAAAACGGTTTTACGTGGTTGATCACCTGAAAGCCCAATAATCAATAGTAAATCTCATTTTTCCGTGGGATTACATCACCTTAAATCTCAATTTCATTGGCTTAAAACACCCATTTACCGATGGGGACCTCCTCAGCTGAGAGGCTGCAGAAGTGCCACTAGCCATCCTGAAAGCAGTGGGATTTGGGCGTAACGCTGTGAAAACAGGAGGTATCTAGCCAGGATGGTGACAAAATGGGAATACCAAACCAGCCACGACGTAATGGGATATCATTGATATCACAGGAAGTGGGATACAACCGGAAACAAAAAAAGGGCCATGGAAATGTTCATAACTTAATAACCCTTCCGCGTGACTATTCACAAGGCCACCATAGGACACCTCTGACTGATCAGAACTGATCATCTCATCTGTATCTCAAACTTTGAGATTTCATGCAAGTTCAGCTGATTCAGCTCAGCTCACCAGCCTTTGAAACAAAAACCTGGGTACCCTCTGGTGAACTAACATAGCTATGGAAAATCACCATGCTATTAATGGGAAAATCCACTATAAATGGTGATTTTCAATAGCTTTTTGTATGTTCACCAGAGGGTATAAACACAGTCCCCAGTATCCTCAGTAAGGTTGTTGATTTCTCCATCTCAGAACATCAGCCCCCCCTGCCCCCTTCCAGGCTCCAATTTCCTTGGACTTCGCAAAGAGCCAATGGCAGTAGACTTCGAGACTACGACTAACACCGGGCATGTCTAGGCGAGCTAAAAAGGGGTTGTATGCTCAACGGAAATGAGAACTTCATGAACAAGAATTTAGATGTAACATGATGTCGTAAGAGGATATGATAGAAAACAGAACTTCAACCTTTGTTCATCCCGAGAATGGGACGTTTCTTCTTGGAAA
>Ga0126342_10006929_pt1:0-12500 | contig 20186 bp, 17 predicted proteins | sample Cyp1metagenome_FD_92528 | JGI IMG/M metagenome (GOLD analysis project Ga0126342, IMG submission 92528) | Coral microbial communities from Lord Howe Island, Old Settlement Bay, Australia - Cyphastrea 1 metagenome | ecosystem: Host-associated > Invertebrates > Cnidaria > Coral ...
TGAACATGACTCTTTTGGCAATACTAAAAGTAAATGGAGCTAATTGACTTTTAGTATTGGAGAAAAATTGGAGTTGCGGAAAAATGTTTCTACTATTGGCAAGATATCACTATTGGCTAGACACCATTATGACCTATAAAAATGGTGATTTGATGTGATGTCTGGGGGATGGTTTATTCTTGTTTTACCTACATTATATTACATTATACTGTATTATCTGGTGTTTGGCTGATGAACCCCGAGGTTTCCTAACATTGGGGATCCCCCAGCCACCATAGAAGTTCCTTGGTTGTGGCTGTAAGTTACCAACAAATACGTTGGAAACTGACCTGTGTCAACCACAAACCAGTGCCTTGAAACCGCTCTGATGTCCCACAAAAACCTGGGGACAGTTTACAATGTGGATGCAACTTCTGCCTTGCGGTGGGGATCAAAAGTTGTCATGGCTCGCAATAGCAAAATGATGAATCCCATCCCCGTAACATCAAATACCTCCAATAAAATGAACCCCAAACTGGGGCTTATATCTATATGCAATAATGATAATGATGATGATGATGATGATGATATATATATATATATATATTATATAATAACAATATTACCACTACTAATAATAATATTGGTACTGTAAAGCAATGGGATCTAACGTCCCCAAGCGTACCATTTATGGGCGGTATAAACTTAAACCATCAATTATATGGCTGGTTTATTGTTGCTTTACTAACATTAATTACCCCCAAATCATCCAAGTCATTAGGCCATTTTATAGTAGTACCATTTTAGTATTGAAACCTGGGGTGTTGGGAGCAACCCTCAGGAGGAGAATTCAGCCAGAGCTGGCGAGGACGCAGGCGGGCTGAAAACCGGTTGCTGCATCCTTCGAACTCCATCAGGGTACATCGTGCAACGCCATTTACCATCGTTTTTCAATTTTTTTCAACTTCCAACTTAAGAATCGTGTGCGATGCACCAGGGTAAACCATCCCCAAGTCTCCAAGCATCAACCAGGTTGGGGGTGCTGTTATCAATCTTCCCAAGCAGGGGTATACCATGGTATACCCACTTTATCCCAATGTCGCTGTACCACTATACCAATTGGGGATGGTTTGTCATTGGGGATGGCACACCCAGCACCTGTCAAAGGCGCTCAGATGCCCCATCCACTCTCTGCGGAGTGCGGGTCTCCGTGCGCTTCGGTCCAGGTTGGGAGCAATGGTGCGGAAATGTGAGCAGACACGTATATGATACCCTCTGGTAATGACTAACGTAGCTATTGAAAATGGCCATTTATAGTGAGTTTTCCCATTAAAAATGGTGATTTTCCATAGTTATGTTAGTTCACCAGAGGGTAGATATATGATTGATCGATCCGCATTATTGCTAGTTTTATCTATTGTTTTTTTTCCCTAGCAAACATGACTGATAGAACATGTGGAGGCACGTCGCTGGCCATAGATATTGTAGAAGCCAAAGGGCCAGGGATGATCGAAATCTCTACTTCACGCGGAGTGAATTTGAACCCCGGCACTTGTAAAATCAAATGTCACAAACTATGATAAACTGAGTGGCTAGTGGCTCAACAGGGCTTAACCCATGAACTGGAATTTCCAGCCTTAATCGCTACTCAACCACAGCCAACTCGTATAATGGAAATGGCTCGCTACGGTTTCACCTGGCACACGGAAATTCCCCGGTGCCAACGATCGGAACATCAGTGGAACAGGAACGTCATGGCACAACGAATTGCGGAGGTTCATCGATTTCCCATGATTTCCCATCAGGGTACCCTCTGGTAATTTAACATAGCTATGGAAAATCACTATGATTAATGGGAAAATCCACTATAAATGGGTCATTTTCAATAGCTATGTTAAATTACCAGAGGGTAGAGAAAATCAGAGGAATCAGAGGGTAAATCAGAGCTGGGAGCACCGGCATATCCGGCATGCAGGGCTTCCAACAGGATGCAGATCCACCAGCCACGGCCAGCTTCTTGCTGGCGTTTTGGTCACTGTCTTTGAGCGAACCGGAAGATCTTGGAAGTCTCCTGGGTCCTGTCAACCGGATTGATACCCCCGATATTGCTGTGGTACCATTTATATAAGTATCAGATTATATAATGGTACTTATATAAATAATGGTTTATATAATGGTACAAATGACCATATATTATAGTTGACGCTTTTGCTGCTCATTTGATGGTTAATGGTTTCGAAGATTTGGTCGTGTCGATACTTGTAATTACTCGTGCCTTGGGGATCATCAACTAATTCTCAAGACACAGGGAGTTGGGATGTGAGTGGGACTGCGTCACAAATGGAATACAAATAGATCCAGCATCCCTGACGAAATGATACAAACCTTCGGTATCTTTGGTCACCAGATGAAGTCGTGTCAGTGTGGATTTCAGGCCCAAAGTGCAAGAAGATGGCAACCTCCCCCGGCGAAATGGAGGACTCAATTGCGTCTGAGAATGGCGGGTATCCCAACCCCCACTTTTGATGGGGAAAAGCTTGATCAATTCAGCATCAACTTTTGGGATTTTTGGGATTTTCAGCTTCCAGAATTGTTCAGAACTCCAGAGGCTTGATTTGTGGCTGGAAAAGCCATGGAAAAGCCATATGGAAACCCCCGCCGGGAAACCCGCCCGGAAACGTTCCCTGCGGGCGATTTGCTGCGATCTTTCTTGGTGGTGTCTGACCCACAGGAGACTTGTGGCCTGGATTCGTTCCTCTCCGAAACGACTGCGCAAGCTGGCCGTTTTCGGGTGTCCGAGCTGCAGGGGTTTTAAAGTGCTTGTCGACCTACTGAAGCCTCTGCATTGAACCACTTTACTACTCCCAACTGAGCTGAAACCTGGCTTGGGCGCCCAGGAAAGTCCTGGCATGGTCGAGACCGAGCAGTCCTTCCATACCGATGGGACCAGCAGAGTTGCTGCGGACTCAGCGCCATTGGATTTCACTTCCCGAACTCTGGTTTGGAAACATACTGTATTTTTGCAGGGAAACCACCTATACTTGTTGTAAACATCATGCAATGACAGACTTTATGCTGCTTGAAACAACGACAATAATAACAACATTTCGGTATTAATTTTCCGCGCGCACACCCACATATGATCACATACGTATGTATATAATTGATCTTATAATTGTATATATATATAATTGTATATAATTGTATAATATAATATATTATACACACATATATATATACATATATACATATATATATATATATAGAAAGACATTATAGAGCCCGCAACTTGCCGTCAGGCCTTCAGCTCCTTCAGTCCGGAACCTTCCCCTCAGCCCAGGCTGCGCGCAGGCGATCCCAGTTGACCAGTCTTCAACGCCATCTACAAACACCATCTACAAATCATCGAAAAGTCATAAAAAAAACCCAATCTGAGGTCCAACATCATCCCAAAACCAGTGAGAATCCATCCACAACCCCCCAAAATCATCCAAAAATCTCCAGTAACCAGGCGGTCCTGGCAGCTACGCCTCAGTGGCCGCAGCTGAACTGGCGCGGCAGCACTTGGAGTGGGCTCAGGAGTTGGAACAGGTGGATGCTTGGCGTTTGAACGGTGGAGAAACGTGGTTAAAGCCATGGTGAAAGACCTCGGTTACTTTAAAACCATATTAATCACCTGATTCTCAGGATTTTGCAGGGGTTTATAGAGTCTATGGATGCGGTTGAAGCGTGGCTCTTGTGTGAAACCATGGTATTTTACATGGTTTGACTTGGCTTTTGTATGGTCCAATGCGATTTTGTACGTGGCTTATTTTTTTTGGGGGGGCAACCCAACAATCCGTAGTGGGTAACCACATGAAATCACCAAGTTATCTCAACTCAAGGACCAAAGGCAAGCCGATCTTATGATGACCCAGTGGCGCCTTGGCAGATTTGGAAGGTGTGCAATGTGTCACGGTTTCATCATCTTACTGGTGCTACATGTAGGGAATGGGTGAATGATCCATAATAACTATTCAAACACACAGAGAGAGAGAGATATACTGTATATATATATACACATAATATATCATAATATTATAAGACTATTAACCATCATCCCATTCCCCCATTGGGACCAGTAAGTCATTACAACACGGCCAGGGTTCAATGGCTCAGAACTTGAGCTGAGCGCAGGAAGCTGATTCGCAGCCAGACTGGCATGCTCGCACAGCAGCTGATCGATGTGCGGAAGGACTGGTGAAACCTCCCGTTTGCATGTGGCGAAAAGCATCACAGAGTTGCGTTTGGATGGCTGCGGAAGATGGCATAGGAGTCTGGAGAATCGTTTTGTAGACTTATACAGTTAGTTACTACTCTATTTTTGTCCGAAAGACAGAGGGGTCAGACTGTCTGACTGATTTTCAGATTTTCTAGATGTCACGCTTCAGCAGCTCAGACTCAATCTGTTGCTTCCCTACGCTTTGGAGTTTCTAGCGGCAAGTTCAACCAAACTCAAACCACCTGAGCTGTCCTCGAGTTGTTGAGCGCATTGCACTGCTTGAGGGTTTTGGCTCGAGATGATTTGGGAGCCATATGCACATAGTACCGTCTCGGCATTCCTTGTGCTGGCTCTTGCTTCGGCAAGTGCTCTTGGTCAGCATGACCGCATTAGACCATTTCCATCTTTGCTACTGTCCTCCCTCCACCCCGTGAGCCGCACAGGGTATGGTGGCCAGGTGCAATTGCTGGTGGCAGAACTGTCCAAAGATTGGCATGTCCAGCTGTTGGCGTGGAATTTGAGGCACAGGGGTGAAGGCCCGGCTGAAGATTTGGAAGCACTGCTGGCGCGCAAAGGTATCAGCAAAACCGAGGCCTTGACGCATGCAGCTGGGGATCCCCGCGCCTTGCTTCCAGGTGTGCCGGTAGTCACTTCGCAGATAGCACCTCCCACTGGGCACGAGGAAGGCTTGGGGTGGTTGGAGATCCTGAGAGCAGTTGATCTTTTTTCGGCCGCAGCCAAGGCTTGCAGCTCTGTTGACAGCTGTCCGTTCCAGGAGCCTGACGTCATTCTCCATTTGCACGACGCTTGGTGGCTGGGACCACCACCAGCGAACGTCAGAGATGCTGTGAGAGGCTCAAAGTTGCCGCCCATGGTGTCGTGGCTTCCAATACTCTTCGACCCTTTGCTGAGCGACGACCCGGCAAGGCCCGACCGATCTGGAGCGGCGCTGGAGCTGTTCAGTGGTGTGGTGAGCATGTCGCTGTGGGGCCGGGGGGTTTATGAACGAGCTTTGGCAAGCGTGGCAGCTGTCCTCAAAGGGGCCGCTAGCGAAGCCGCGGTCTCAACGAGTCGGTGGCTGCCACCATTGCTGGGCCACGTCCCACATGCGCTGCATCCAGCCTTTGCGGAGGGCCCCTTAGCATTCGAAAGTGTGGCCCGTAGTGGGCTGCGCAAACAGTTGCGATTGCCTGAAACAGCTTTTGTTGTTCTTCTGGTGGGGCGAAATCCACCACCCCCAAGCTCAGAAGCTAACCGGAAATCTCATCGCACAGCCATTCGAGCCTTTGCCCGCTTTCGGCAAGAAGTGGGCCAGCTGTGTGCTGGCACATCAGGTGATGGATGTGTGGGTGCTCCTGTTGCTCATTTACATGTGCATTCTGATTTGCATGGAGCCGTTGACATCGAATCTCTGCTGAAAGATGTCGGTTTGTCGCTGGAGAACGGCGCCTCTGCGAGTCGTGAGCAGTTGTCCCCAGAACTGCTGCGGAACCTCTACAGTTCCAGTGACGTTCTTTTACAACTCAGCCGTGCTGAGGGCTTCGGCCTTCCAGTGATCGAGGCCCAGGCCTGTGGAACACCAGTGATCGTCAACGGGGCCACGGCCATGGCGGAGAATGTGTTGCTGGGGAAAGTTCTGCTACCAACAGCCAGGCAGTCGCCTAGTGGAGGTCGAAGTGACCGACCTGGCAGTTGGACACCTCCAGATGGAACAGCAGCAGTGGAGGCTTTGTTGGAGATTTGGAGGGCGCCCCCCACCGCAACTGAAAGGAACAGGGTCAGAATGGCTCTTCAGAGTTTCTTTGCCCCTTCCCATGTTGCAAAGCAAATGGTTCAGGTCTTGCAGCCCCTGGTGCCCAAACGACAAGCTGCAGAAAACCGGGAGCCCCAACAGGCTGAAGTGCTGCAACGCAACAGTTTGAGCCAGGCATTTTGTGCTTTGGAGTTTCAGGAAGCTGAGCAGTGCTGGGCCAAAACAAAACCTGTCGGACCTGTCGGACCTGTCGGACCTGTCGGACCTGTCGGACCTGTCGGACCTGTCGGACCTGTCGGACCTGTCGGACCTGTCGGACCTGTCGGACCTGTCCGCTGTCAGGACTTTGAGGCGTCACTTCGAAGCTGTTTTGCTAGGGATTGGGACCAGCCAACCCTGGCGCCACGCTTGGAAGGTCAAGGCATCCATCGCCTGATCCCAACCCGTTTTGGGCAGATGCTGTACAATGTCTACGACGTCTCAGTTGGACGTACGTTGGAAATCTGTGGAGAATGGCTGGGAGGGGAGAGATCTATCTACCAGCAACTTCAACTGGGTTCGGCTCCGGTGACTGGCTGTTGGCGTCAAATGTTTCAAGTTTCAGTTTCATTTCAAGTAACAAGTACGTGTTATTGACAATTTATTGACTATGATTTTCCATAAAATGGTCCGGTGATCGGTCTATACATGTTATAAAATGCTTAATTATTCCAAAAAATATCAAAAATCACCCGAAATGCCGTTATTCTGTTCGGGCGTTTATAAGATGTCAAATATGATCTTATTTGATAAACCTGTTTTTTTTTGCCAATTTATAGGGTTTTATTTTGGCAAAAAGTGCCCGAACAATGGGCATTTATTATAGCACATTGTTGCCATTTTATAAACATGGCATTTCGGAATTGCCATTTGATAAGGAGCACCAGGGGGGAATTGTCAATTTATAAGGGAATCCTTAATCTTTATGAAATGGCAACACCCAACCTAGGGGTAATATCTAGAGGGATGATTTTCCATTATTTTCCGGTATTTATATAATTGACAGGTCGATACCACTGACAACATTTATCCACTCAATTCTGGAAATTGGATGATGGGAAAATCTGAAGGGCTTCCGTGGAAACCCTATGGTTCTTTAAAAACCATGTAAAAACCATTAAAAATCTATGGTTTCAGTTTCAGCCATCGATTTTCCATTGATTTTCCCAAAACTTCCACGGATTCTGTACCGTCAGGTGAGGGTCCTGGAGGCCGGTGCCAACATCGGTGCCACCACCATTCCTTTGGCCCTGCATTTGCCGCCTGAGGGTCGCGTGCTGGCGCTGGAGGCGTCGCAGGTGAACCTGCGACTGCTGAATGCCAATGTGGCCTTGGCGCAGCTGTCGAATGTGGACACCTTTCAGGGAGCCCTAGGCTTGGAGTTGGTGGAATCTGGAAGCACTTTGAAAAAAACTGATGCTTCCAATCCCGAAAGGATTCTGAATGTGAAATGATCTGAAGTCAGAATTGTGAGTTTCTTGCCGGTCATATAGATGAATAGCCGGATCTTTGAAGCTTAATTTTACAATTGCCAAGCCACAGGCGAAATGCCTGGATCTATCCAGCTGGAGGAGCCCATAGAGAGGGTTTTCTACAACTCTCGACACCGATCTGGGCCTGGTCAAGCTGGGGGAGCCTTAGGACGCATGAAGACTGTGCAGGTGGTGACGGTGGACCAGTTGCTGAGTCACGTTGACAGACTCTGGCTGGTGGTTTCAACATTTCTATTTTTCCATATTTTTTTCAGTTTTGGAGCCAGGCTCCCCAGATTTGGATATATTTGGGAGGAGCCTGCCCCAATTGACTCATTTTTAAGCATCTTTCGCATCACTGCGGCTGGTGCGTGGAGATCGTGGGGCTGGGCTTGGGTGCGCAAGGTGTGAACAATTGACTCATTTTTTTGGGTGGCTCAATGGCCAACCAGGAGTGGATTTCATCAGATTCAGCTCAACATCTTTCTGGAGCATTCCCGCCGCACTGCGGGGCGCGGCCAGCTCGTTGCAGCGCTTCCGGCCGTGGCTTCTGTTGGAACTGGACGACGGTCACGAGGAAGAAATCCGGAGTGCCCTGCAAAACGGCCATTATGAGTGCAACTCGTACCTGGTGGATGGCAGGTGCCCCTAATTTCAAGATGTTTCTTGTGGGTTTCAATCTGTTTCACTTTCCATCTATCAAGAACCCACAAGCTAGTCTGTTATGCTGAGAGGTGAATGCTTGTCAGTTTTGAACACAACCCACCCATCTAGTCCAAAGAGATCCGAAGAGGACATAGTTTGCCACAGTGATATGTGTGTATCTCAATCAACTCAGCCTTTAGCAAGAAAATCATCCCACCAGTCATGGAATCATATGGAATCTCCACCAAGGCACGCGCTGCGACATACCAGTGGCTGATGCCCAGGGCCCTTCCAGCCGCTGGGGTCTTTGCGACCGCCGAGCTCAACAGATTCACAGGCTCCTGTTCTGCGGGCACCGTGCCCACACAGAGACGGTCGATGCCGGCCAATCACGATGGACGCAGGTGAGTGAAACATGTCACCAGCTTAGCCCGCACCCGGGCTGATCCTAACTGACCCAGATTTCTGCAATGAGTTGGAAGTCCCCGAGGCAGCCATCCTTGGAACATCTTGGAACCAGTAACCAGCTTCTGCAACTTGCAGCCCTTGGTGAAGTGCAGCGCTTCTTTGGACGGTGACATCTTGGGCATCGAGTTTGAAGTCGTCATTGCGCCGCTAAGGCTTTCAGAGTTGTCAGACATGGGAAAGACACGTCCCCTGGCAAGCAAGAAAACCGAATAAAACCGATGGTCGACACAGCGGACAGTTGGATGACGAAGCTCTGTTGCGGGATGTGCCAGTGCTTCATGTGAAGGGAAAGCATGGGAAATCAGGCAAAAAGGAAGGGCTGCTTGGCAGCTGGACCCAAAGGCCGAATTTCGAGTCCCAGACTGACACACGCTGGTGGGTTCATTTGGGGGCCATGACAAAGTGAAAGATTACCATAGATTCATATAGATTCCCCTTGGCAATCAAACATGGTAATGGAATCCACCAATTAGTTCGATGATTTTCCCATTTCAATACCCGGTAACCTTGGTGCATTCTGCTCCAACAATGCATCCATGAGGAGCTGGACCAGATGAAGAAGGAGCAACATGACCGATCTCGGGGGATAGCGACTCCCCAGAGCTTTGCAGATGACATTGCTATCCCAAACATTTAACCAACATTTCAATCTTCGGGTTTCATGTTAGACATGATATGACATGATATGACATGATATGACATGATTAGATGGTAGATTGTTGCTTGTATTTTCCTTCTTCGGAGTGGTTATGTTTCATCTACCCTCCGGCAATCAGCCGCGTGACCATGGAAAGAATCCCCATGATGTTCCCATTGACACCTCTGTTTAGTTCGGGGATGTTTAATTACAACAATGTGGGTAAAACAATGATAAAAACCACCCACCAAATCACCATGAATAGATGGTATAAACCATTCCCAAATGGGTGGTGTATGACATAGTTTTAATTAACCACATTATGTTGGCTGTAGTTTCTGAAAAGTGCCTGAGGCAACAGAAGTCGTCCCAGCACTTCGAGAACCAACACCTGCAAAGCCGCGAGATGCAAACTCGCCTGGGGACTATGTTGCAGCAGAGTGGCCTGGAAAATTCAGTGGGCAGTGGGGAGTGGGGAAAGATGTTTTTAAAACAGATGTGGGAGAGTACCAAATGGACGGGAAAGAAGAGTTGGAAAGTGTTAGAATCTGTTAGAAGCTCAGATTTTCTTGAACATGGATTTTTGGTGGGGTTCGTTTTCTATAGTTTTCTTCCATATCTATCCATATCTTCAATAACCTTTGGAACTAGCAAGGCGGCCTTGGATTTTTGCAGCGAGGTGTGGAAGAGACGCACATGGGCATGGCCAGGATCCGCTCTGAGGCCGATAGAGCCGATGTTTAGAGATGATAATGAGATGATCATGAATTTTAATAGATGTTCAATGGTTTTCATAGGTTTTCATAGATTTTTCATAGATTTTCATAGGTTTTCCCAGGTTTTCATAGATTTTCATGGGTTTTCCGAGGTTTTCATAAATTTTTCATAGATTTTCAATGATTTTCATAGGTTTTCCCAGGTGTTCAGTATTTCAAAAGTGAAATGGGCACAACATGCTGCGTTTCTGTTTCTTTTTTAAGCCATTGCCGTATGTCACTTTTGCAAGTCGTAGATTGCCAAAGTGGAGGAAAATCCGAGCGAGTTAGGGAAATTTGGGATGGTTAGGCCCCTGAACCCTTCATCAAACCTACGCGACATGCCTGGCCAGTGCTACGGGACATCAAATTGATGCCTTCAGTTCAACCTTCAATGATAAAAATGATCTACCCGAATCTACCCGCTAAGCAAACATGGCAATGTCCATAAAATTTAAGGTGTTCAGTTTTCGATTGGACAATTCATGAACATCCACCATCATCCACGAGAGATTTTCCATTGCTATGTTTGATTACCAGAGGGGTCCACCATGAAAGCCATCCAGTGGCAGGTCCAGCGGAGAGCGTCGCAGGAACAAGGGAAGGTCATGAAATGACGCCGGGGGTGTTTGTAAGGAGACTGCCTGCAAATATTGAAGATTATATTAAATTATATTAACATATATGACATTATATGACATATCGTTGAACATGATATGATTTTACATACGTAATTATATACACTTAGATTTGTAATAGTTTGTACATAATATCACCACGTCAATATAATTTGTTTAAATAGACGAATTAGAGGGTCCTCCCAAATTAGTGATCATCAGTGATCATTTGCTGCTAAAATATATCAAATGGTATCACCCAATTCAACAGCCCCGGGGGTTATGAATCCCGGTTGGCATTAATTACTATACGTACTTACCATGTTTTACGATTTTTTCCCATGGTTGCCATGGATTTTGTATGTTTTAGCCGGCCGTATCGTTTTGTCTGGAGAGCCTGTTGGCCACCATGTTTCCTCTGGCGAAAGTGGAGGAGTCGGAGTTCCAGCAGCGGGTCCAATCCTTGGAAAGCTGGACGACCACAACTTTCCCCAAGCTCGAGAGTGAGGCGAATCATCATGAATTTTACGAATCAACTGAGTTCAGTGGTGGATTTCTCCTGCTTTTCCTCTTATTTTCATATGATTTTCCATGATTTCTCATGTTTTTCCCATGTTTTTCCCATGAGTTTCCCATGAGTTTCCAAGTGCAGCGCCAGGTCTCCGAGCTGCGGAGCGCGGTGGAATCTGGGCGATGGGGGCCCCCATGGCTATGGTGATAACTTGTAATATCAATATGATATGATGCATAAAATAATGGTTAATAATATATTATGGCTATAGTATATATATATATATATATATATGTGTGTGTATAATATGGTGATTTGATATATATATATATATAGTTAGTTAATGTTAGTTATATCACCTTAATGGTGATAATAATAACAATATATATATATATATATAATGATCATTATATCATATTGGCTATTGACATTATAACATAGATGGTAATAGGGATTATGATATATATGATATAACTATGATCATATAACAGATGACCGTCATGGATCGTCAATAAATCTATCTATGGTGTTATAGATATAATATCCCTATTCATATATAACATGTTCTATAACCATGATATATTAAAATGAGATATATTAAACTGATATGTCAATGGATTTTTTAGATATACTGTGTGTAGTTGATGGCTTCAATCACGACTAATGGTGATATGGGGGGTTTTCTAAGTCATGGAGGTACCCCCCAAATTATCCAACGTCATTGGTGACCATGACTTAAGAAACCACCCTATATCCACTTAGCAAAACTTAGTTATAATGATATAAACATCGGAACTTACTTCAAAGAAGTCGGTATATATATAATTTTACATATATGCATGTATATATAGATAGATATTCATTGGGATATGACATAGCAGTATTATTTCGATTTAGATATGTACTATCTCATTATTGTTAAAAATTGATGAAACCGATTGGTTATTTTTTGAGTATATATGAAACATACAATGACCAATAACAAGCTTTATTCAATAATGGGAATTTAACCCGCAATATAAGGGGATATGAAGCCAACAAGATGATATTTGGCAATTTCTTCAACGAGGCATGCCAAAAACTGCATAAGATTGCCATTTCAATGGGAACACGATTAGACACCAGCAAATGTCGGAGTATGGGGTACCCGGGTAGCCTATTCTCAGAGAAATCCATATGGTGGAAACCCCTACAGTTGGAACTCCCAACTGAGCCCAATGACTGACTGAACAAACACACAGTAGATATGATACACTCTGGAAATTTACTCTCTGGTAATTTAACATAGCTATTGAAAATCACAATTTTTAATGGGAAAATCCACTATAAATGGTCATTTTCAATAGCTATGTTAAATTACCAG
>Ga0126342_10006929_pt1:17500-20186 | contig 20186 bp, 17 predicted proteins | sample Cyp1metagenome_FD_92528 | JGI IMG/M metagenome (GOLD analysis project Ga0126342, IMG submission 92528) | Coral microbial communities from Lord Howe Island, Old Settlement Bay, Australia - Cyphastrea 1 metagenome | ecosystem: Host-associated > Invertebrates > Cnidaria > Coral ...
TTTTTCTTATTAAGTTTTTTTTAAATCAAATTGTCATTTATATAATCATTACTTCCACAATTAATAGTTATCATTACAACAACCATAGCCATCGATAGCTATTATTCCATGTGCCCCCCATCGTTTTTGCCTGTTTTTGTCATGGGCCATGGATGGTTTTTCGCTTAGGAGACGGCCGAACGCCAAGAGCAAGCCCGTGGAATCAACGGCGACCTGGCGAGTCTGGGAAACAGTGCGGCGGCCCATGGGATCCCCATGGGATCCCCATGGCATGGCTTTTTTGGAGATTTTGGATGAGATTCTGTGGATGATTTTGATGACTTTGTAGGTTTTTTTTATAGTTTTTTTTGGGGGTCAAATCAGATGAAACCACAGCAATGTATATTACTTAGGTGAGAGACATCACATTTTGACCCATATATACTTGTACTAGGGGATCCGTTTGCACGTTTGCAAGGCCTGGGAGACCGGCTGGGTCGGCTTGAAGGTGCCTGGCATGGCGTACGTCAGGACCCAGTGGTGCATCTTGATGTGTGACCAGAGATTGGGTCATAGGGTACCTTGAAATGGGTTCATCATCGTTTTCCCCATCAAAGATCATGCATGTGGCAATTGGGGGGCCGTGGGCCCATAGACCACGGCATCCCAGCCGCATGGACCATGCGGAGGACTGGCGCGAATCTCAAAGCAGCTTCCGCTCGATGCAGGGGCAGCTGCGGTTGCTGGAAGATGGGTTGGAAAGTGGCCTCCAGGTGCACTTGGACTGTTTCTAGTGTCCACTGAGAGTAGTCATACTGTAGTCATACTGTACCCTGATCTTGGATGTTTCATGGAGAATTTTGATGTCCCTGCCTTTGCAGGGGCTTCGATCCGAGATGCACAGCTCTTTGCGGGAGGACTGCCATCAAGGATTTGAGATCATGTTGTGGGACCCAGAGCAGACTAGAGTGAATTGGAAAAGGACTAAAACTAAATCATCATAAATCATCTCATAACTACCACAATTGCACCATTTCAAGGAAGCCCTTTTTGAAGGGACATCAGTGATGTCCGATCAGCCTGGCGCAACGCGCACCAGGAGCGGCTGAAACGAGAAGTGAACGGGACGAGCATGGCAGAGCAGATGCAAGCTTGGGAGGACCAGACCCTACTTGGACGGTCGCCAAACTTTTTTTTTGACCCATCGCCATGTCACATCAGATCACCATTCACCACATCAAAGACAAAGACCATGGTGCAGAAATGAACTCAGCATCATGTGCCTGCCGTGCCTGCCCGTTGATTTGCCAGGAATTTCACAAACACCTGCGTCAGTTCTATATGGCCCACACTGCTTTGCCTCCAGGTGACCGAGCTTGGGCTTGATATGGCTTGATCAGCATGGCATGGGCTTCCAGCGTTCCAGGTGCAGGGATGGCCGATGGCATGGATGGCGCAGTCGCTGCCTTTCCAACTAAGGATTGAGAGACTCCGAAATGGACATGGCGCGTTTGGCTGAGATGCTGAGATGCTCCCATGATGAGGGCGGAAGGATGGGAGATATCGGAGATATTCCCGAAATCCTCAGAGATTCGGCAGGGGAGGTCTAAGGATTTCATCATGTTTGCCTTTGAGGCCTTTGTGCATTCTCTGCAATTCTGTGATTTTCTGTGTGGCACTTGGCATTGGGTCAGATTCTTGTACCATTTTGTAACCTTCGGAACTTCAGGAGGTGTTTTACCCTGCCGAAGCCCATTGTTTTCCCCTCGGGTCGCTGATTTCATTCTGATTTTGCAGTACTTTAGTGGATCCGATCCACCGGGGGCAATAGGTCCGGCTTTTTCGCCGGGTCTATGGAGGGGTTTTGCCAGGTGTGGCAGCTGGTGGCAGCTCAACGATGATTGCTATAATGATACAATGTAGTAAAGCAACAGGATTCACTATCTGGAAATTTACCATAAATGATATAAAAGGGTGGTAGAAGCCATGGATTTATAATGATTTATATTAATTTATATGGGTGGTGTTCATTATTGCTTTACTCACATGAATCTGGACATGTCACTAGCTTGGTAGAGATCCGTGAAATGACCGTTTACGGACAGGCCATCAGAGGGCCCTTAGAATCCTTAGAATCCTTAGAAGCCTTAGAATGCCACCGTTGCGTGCCCTCCAATCTGGCCTGCGTGGTTTGACTGGGTTTTAGGATGTGTTAGCATGTTTTATATACTGTAATTATATAGGCAAAATTCACAGCAAACGATGGGTCTCGAAGTAAATATGAAGGGGTTCGTAACGATTCAACTAATTAGTCTTAATTCATATGGCTGAAGTCTGAAGTCCAAGAATTAATTGCATGCAGGATATATATAATATAGATAGATTCATTCAATTCCAGTACTTCAGCAATGAAGCTAGGAGATTCGTCAGCACTTCCGGCAGCACTGCCGCACCTCGCTTCGCTGGTAAAGCATTGTCCAGCCCTGCTGGACAATGCTGGGCTTACAGAAGGGGTCATGCTGAGAAAAAAGTCCTTGGCCATTTGTTAAAAAATCATCCCCACCCCCTTGGGCACCTTTTTTTGGGGGGGGGGTCAAAAAATGTAAGTTACAAACAAATGGGGGGGACCCCCCCGTCAAAAAATGTAAGTTACATTTTCGCGACCCCCTAACTTACATTTTTTTGACCCCCCCCTCCCCCCATGAAA
>Ga0126342_10006930_pt1 | contig 20183 bp, 26 predicted proteins | sample Cyp1metagenome_FD_92528 | JGI IMG/M metagenome (GOLD analysis project Ga0126342, IMG submission 92528) | Coral microbial communities from Lord Howe Island, Old Settlement Bay, Australia - Cyphastrea 1 metagenome | ecosystem: Host-associated > Invertebrates > Cnidaria > Coral ...
CATCCTCGTTGGGACGAACAATGCCGCGACACGATGATGACAGTCCCTCCGCAACTCACCTCTTCCCTTCCTTCTTTCTCCTACCCCGCTAGCTTTCGTCATCCACCCCCGGCCTCAAGTTAGAACATGCACAGGACGCTTTGACAATCTATTACATATCATATTTTAATATTTTGTATTATCTGTTGATGGTTGTATGAAAAATGTGCACTCTTACATTATCTTGCAATCCTGCCATTGCGAGATTCTCAATATTTAATTGCAATGTCCGCACTGTTTGAGCGTTTCGGTGTCCCCTCACCCACCGACAAGAATTCCAAGACTATTTGACTCTGTAGCCTTCTTCAGACGTCGTATAAGACGTTTCTGTTTTTGCTGGCTGTGTAGTCTTTGGGTGCTGTTGCTGGTTAGTTACAACTGGATGTTGTGCTACCCAAGGACATGAGCTTTGCACAGGCTCTGAGCAGTTGATTCCTAGACGCGCAATCCCCTCACAGACAGGTGGTATCTCGTTTCGAAAAAAAATGGAAAGCCTAAGAAACAAATTTGTTTCGCAGTCAAGAAGCTTATCTTTCAGCTCATGCTGAAACACACTCCCTTGAAATCTGAGGAATCGTGTGCAGAGCGCAGCTTCACGACACTCAAGATTCTCGAAGGTCTTTTTGAAATATTTTGAAGTGTTCATGTCATGTACAGTTGAAGTTTCCAAACCAATCTTTGCATTTCAGAAGGACCCAACTGTTTAGCACTGCTCGAAGGCTCACCACGGTGGTTTTGAATGGCGATGATGTCATCCGAGTGCCGTGCCGCTGGACCCGGTTGCTCCGGAAATGCTTGACATAACTTGACTATGACATTATGACATACATTGACATACTAATATTGTGACAATATGATGAAAGATAATGAAATGTTGTTCCAAGATCCAAGTCTGACCTCAAATGCGGCTCACTTGAAACAACGAGGTCATGCGGAGCCCACCTGCCGTGTTGGAGACTTGCTGCGTCGCCATGATCCTCTCAGTGCCAAAGAGCACTGTCCGCAACCGGGACAGGCTCCGAAGCTGTTCGAAGCTGTTCTGATTTCGGCCGTTCCGGTTCGGTTCCGGTTCGGTTCCGGTTCGCTTACGGTTTGATTCATCGATATTCATCGGAAACAACCGGCTGCGTCAGCCGAACCAGCTGAGCCAGCTGAGCCAGCTGAGCCAGCTCTGTGCCAGGTCCTATCGATCCAAGAGGTGAATGAAGATCCTTGGCACAAAATGGAATGCAGAAATGAAACACAATGGAACACAGATGAACACAGGTACAAAATGGATCAAAATGGTACGAATGAGGCTCGTTACATCTCGTTACCGTACTCACTTCAGATGCCCAACTTTCAGAATGGCATGGCCAAGGCCGGCTGTTTTCAATCCAAGGAGTCTGGGAAATACTGCGTGCTGCTACGAAAAGCTGCTGCATACCTGGTGACCAACAAAGGTAACATCCAGGTAGGGGCCTTGCATGGCCTTGCTTTACAACTGCTGCCTATGTTATCTTTGATCATGTTCTGATTTGTTCTGATTTGTTTGTTTTTAGTCATTTAATGTCATTTTGTTTGTTATTTGAGTTGTTTGTGATGTGTTTTCGTTGATTTTGTTATCCAGGTGAAGAATGGGTCTGTGGTGCAGATGGGAGACATCTTGGCCACGGAACCGATGCCAGTGCCTCGCACCTCCGACATCGTACAAGGCCTTCCGCGTATCGACAGACTCTTTGAGGCCAGGACATGGGTGTCATGTCGACAAAAACATCAAACCAGAATAAAACCACACAATATATAATGTATATATATATATATTATATAATATTATATATCTAATATTGTAGAATCAATGAACAGCTGAATCCAAGATGATTCATATTGATTATTATTGATTCATGCTTTGTTTTTTTAAAAAACCATTTTTGACCCATTCGATGTCAATCAGCAGATTTGATATTGTTTTCTTCCGCGGAGGCGGCTGGAGGGCAGCACCAAAAGCGCATCGATGAGATTTTCGCTGAGGCCAGAAACTGAAATTGCAAAGTTACAACAAATTTCTGCAGGGCCCTGATAACCAGCTGGGTTCATCGAACAACGGTCGGATTGGACAGGAGATTCAGCATCGCTCTGGACTGGATGCTGCGATTCATGCTCGCTTCAGGCCAAGCCACCTCCCCCTAAGCGCTAAGCTAACAGATCCCTCCAGAACAACCAAGGAAAATATCAGAAATCGGTCGTTTTTCTTTTCATGTCGTGTCTGTTTTCTGTTTTAATCCGCTGGCGTTTGGAATAGGGTTTCATGGGGCACATGTCCAGTTCCGAACTGTACATTGCAGGTTTGAAAATGAACTGGTCAGCGAGATTCAGTCGGCCTACGGCGAGCAAGGTGTAACTTTGCCAAAGAGCGGAAGGGTTTCTGTATTTCTGCAGTGTCGGAAAGAACTGAAAAGACTAACAATCATTGAGCCTGTTATTGTACGCCTTTGTATGTTCCAACAGGATTCAAAGGACATTTGATTGGCCCAGAACTTCACACCGTTTCTACTTGATGCCAAGGTAGGCATTAGCAGCAAGCATATTGAGGCGTGGACTTTCTTCGAAGAAACCGCTTTGTGTTTAAATTCCATTCATGTAATGATGCGCCGGAAAAATCCTTCTGGCTGCCAGTGTTTTGTGTAGGAACCATCCATGCCAGGTGGTGGTGCGCCGGATGACGGAAACATGGAAGAAAAGGAAATCGATGAAAATCGTTTGTTCCAAATCTCATGGCTCTGAAGATCACAAAAAACAAGCTGCTGTCAGAAGTGACATCTCCGTGGTCCAAGGAAAAGTGTCAAATTCTCAAGGGTACCAGCGGGTTGCCACCTGGCACAACGCTGCAATACGCGCAGTTGGAAGCGCTTTGCGCACTTCAGCCCAGTGGAGAGGTCCGTGTCAAGTGCAAACATAGGACCGATAGGACCTGAACAAAATTGAAGGTGCTGGTACTAACATGTACTTACGTTGATGTAGATCATTGACCATTGAAGCATGATGAAGCAACGCCTGTGATTTTCCAGGTGCAGGTCCGACCATTGGTGATGGGCTTGACGGAAGTGGGCAGAGACAACAGCCACGTGTTGATGGCGATGGGTTTCCGGGAAGTTGACAACGTCCTCACCAGCGCTGTTTTGCATGGCACAGGCGAATGGGTGATATTTGGTGATACTGGTAGTGATATATTGTCATATAGTGAGATATAGTGATAACATGTTCTAATATTATTTTTTGGTTTGATTCAAAACGTATGAGCTCAACCAGCCGCGGGGTGTGCAGCGCGAGCGCGCGAGCATTTAACACGGAAATGTTAGCTGGAAATGTTTCATGTGTTTGTGAAAAATGACAAATTATTCTATATTTATGAATAAGTTATATATCATACACATAGTATATACAGTATGGACACATCATTTACATATTGTCTAATTGTTGAGCATTCTTTCTTTTGTAGCACTTTGAGGCGAAGACCGTAGAAGCCGAATGCTATGATTTGCTATGGAAATTGAGTGAAGCTCAGCACAGGTTTCGATTTCCGACACGGGGAAGCCCTTCGCCCAGGCCGGCATGCCCTGGACGGTGTGAAGGAGAACCTCATGATTGGAAAAGCAGCAAGTGTTGGAAGTTGCTCGGCAGATGCGAAATGATAAGGTGGTCTTCCACGCAACATCACGCAGCCCTAACTCAATAGGACTATTCCATAATTATTCCAGCATATTCCAGCATCCTTTCCCAGTTGAGGTCGCACAAGCTCCAAGAAGCAGTGTATGGAGTTTGATCTTTCCAGAATTCCCAAATGGGGAAACGACTGATGCGTCGCTGAGAGCTTTGAGATCATCGTTGGTGACCAGATGCAATCTCAGGGAGAAGCACAGTGCGCAAATGAAGTTGTACATAGAACTATCGCAGCATCTCATAGTAACATATAGTGACCATTTCTTGAAAATCGGAGTCTTGCAGCTGCACCTGTGTGCGTTGGTCAGCTTCCCACCTAACGTGATTGTTGATATTATATATTATATTTTACCTAAAAGAAAAACATGGAAATCATGGAACTGTTTTGCCTTAGATATTTTTAGCAACTTCCAATAGGAATGATTTCATTTTTCGGAAATGACAATCAATGACAATCATTGGTTCCGGTACATTGCCTCATGTCCACTGTGACAAGTTGACATCAATCGGTTTCCCCAGGCCTGGGGCTGTTGATTTGGAGGACTTCTGTGCATTGCGTGTTCATCGTGTGCTCAACGTGAGGCATTTAGTATGCAGAAACTGTCCATTCCCCACTGCTGGTGTATGCATTTTCGACGATGGTCCCACTCTTGCCAAGTATTGTATTTACTTTACATAATATAACTATATATAGCTACTTCTTGACTGATTAAGAACGAAGACAGTATTCGGAGGAAGTAAACAGAGTCTGTTTCAAGGCGATGAGAGGGCCTGCTTCATTGACTGTCAACGCTTGAAGCTATGTCGAATGATTGAGCAGGAGTCGGCTGACAGTATGTTGAAGCGAATGGACAAGATGAAGGCCCGGCCAAGCTGATTTGAGATCAAATCCACCCGAATGTCCCATTGACGCTTGAGGCAGAGATGGAAGCAGGGAGAGAGGTGGGCATCAAAGCGTCCCTCGAATGTTTTTAACTGGGGTGCTGATGTTGCCGTTGCATGCCGTTGCATGCCGTTGCATGCCGTTGCATGCCGTTGCTGGATGCCTCATAAATCCACCGCACTGATTGTCTTCAGATGTCTTCAGAACAACGTGACTTGTAGGCCACCCGCAAACAACTTGATGCCCTACAGAAGCAGCAGGCTGCCGGGCTGCCGGCAGAAGTATTTTTGATACAGCTGCCACGAGTTCAGCCAATCCCAGGAGACCCTGCAAAACATCTCCAGTCCAGAGGACTTCGTGAATTTCATGCAGCAGGAAGGAATGTCCAACGAAGACATTCAAAGGACCGCAAGACGACCTAGTTGAAATCGATGTCCGATTGTGACATGTGAGTACTGTGGAGACAAGTTTCTAGACATTGACATCATTGGCCATTTCTGAGTATGGCCAGTATATGCCAGTATGGCCTCTTGGGCATTTCCCGGGACTCCAATCTATGCACATGCACAGATGGCTGCAACTGAAACGAGACTTGAGACACTTGAGCACATGATTTAAGAATAACAATGCGCGATCTACGCTTGCGCGAGTCGAGCGCCAAGAAAAATAAGAAAAGACGTGTGATGTTTGCAACCTTGCACTTGGAAACAAAACACGCTTGTTCATGCGTTCATACCCTGGAAACTCTTCCAATTCCGAGCCTACCATTGCATATCGATTCATATCGATGCAGGATGCTGACAGATCCTGGTGAAATGGAAGAGTTGATGTCGAAGCTGGTCAACAATGCTGGGGATCCAGGCCTTGAAGCATCACTTTGTCTCCACTTTGTCTCAAAATAATTCGAACTTGTCCATAATTCAATGTGAATAAAAAGATAAAAGGACACTTGCATACACTTGCTGGCTTCAATATGTTCAATGTGGATCAATGTGGCATTTGCACTGTGATTTCTGTGAATTTCATGGTGAAAAGCCAATCAGTTTATCTGATAATGCATCACAATGCATCACAGCTTGACTCGCAAATGTCACTTTTCTTCAGGTGAGCACACCAAAAAGTAAGGGGCTGAGATCCATGGAATGCTTGTTTGACCGGTATGCCCGTATGCCAAACTTGGTCAAACAGATTTGAACAGCTTTATCCGATCTCAGGCTGAACGGTGCTGAGGAGGCTGCGAAAGAAGCAGAGGAGCTTCACAAGCGTCTGGCGGCCTAAATGCTTGGGCGCAATCGTTGACTTCATGGCCTCTTACTGAAATGTTTCTTGTGAGACTTCACTCTGTTTATCTCTATTTCACTCTTGGATTTCTGTGACGTCATGTGATGTCATTCAAACTCTAAGACTCTAAGACTTTTCACGTTTACTGAGTTACTGCAGCTGCACTATATACCGTTTCTGTTGTGATGCACAGCTCGAAAATCGTCCCAGTTCACGACATGTATCCAATGTATCCTGGCCAGGTCTTTGTGGTGCACCGAAAAAGGCAGCTCCAGAAGTGAAGGTCATAAAGACACCGGAGGCAGAGTGGACAGATTTTTTGGATATTAATGTGGAGTTTCTGAAATTTGAAGGTTGATCATGCATTGCACTTTTGAAGGTGTCTGGGCCGTTCAAGGTGCCGACACTTTGCTTTCTTGATTCATTGATGTTCTTTGCGTTGCAGGTCATACTTCCAAACCATCGACTGCAGTACAAGAAGGATGATGACGGAAAATACAGTGCCCTCATCTAAGTGCCTGCCATGTTGCAGTACTGGTAGCACGAAATGCACTTGTGTTGATTTTGCATTTTCCATATCACTTACGTTTCGCTAAGGCAATGGAACTGATTTGTGAGCTCCCAGGCGTGCAGGACATGAGCTGCATTGTCTGGAGCACAGAATGGGTTGGATCGTGTCACGTAGTTTCGCATGGTTTTCGCATGATGCTTAGATATGCTCATAGAATTATATAGATGATTATAGATATTTTTTTTCCATTTGGTCACACTCGTGAGCTCCGCTTTGCCGAGCAGTGATAATCTTCTGTAGCTATGTCCGTTGGGACGCCATGCCGGCCATGCCGTGAAAACTTCAGGTCTTGGACATTGCAGAGAAACACGTGCGTCTCAATACCGTTGCAACTCGTTGCAAAGACGGCCGTTGAATGAGAGTTGTTATCGTTATCTTCGGTCACTTGCCCCAAAGACCTGTGAGATTGACAAACCATGAGATTGACAAGTCATGACAAAGCCGGGTACTCTTTTGAGGTGGTCTGAAACAGATTTTATAGACGTTCAAATACGTTCAACTATTTGATTTTTTTTTGCAGCTCCACCATCTCTTCTGAAGTCATGTGCCGACCCCCCTCTCTTCTTTGCGGAACGAAGGAACCAGCACCACGATATGCAGTGAACGCAGGACCATTTCCAGTGGGGTCCCAAGATTGAAGATGGAGATGGTGGCGTTTGAATGAAGTATAAATGAACTATAGGTTTTCCATGGTTTTCACAATCCGCAGATGGCAAATGTTTTCAAGTTGTGGGGTGCCACACGGGCTTGACATCAGATTGACAATGGACTGGCACATTGCTGCGGCGGTGTTGTTTGAAAAGGTGCTCATTGAGCCGGCGGCTGCACGTGCAAAGTCTGATTCCCAGGTAACAGGGCAGAATGCATTAACATGTATTAACATTATTAACCGAACCTTGGAAGAGAGCAAGAAACGTAAGGTACAGGAGTTCTCTTTGGGGAACATAAGGAGAGATTGCAGTTTCCGCTCCCACATGGATGCCACCACAACTGACCTGTCAGGTCAATTCAATAATGTTGAAACAAATTGAAAGCGCAAAGAGACCGTGGGTCACAGAGCCAATCGATCTGCTTCGTTTATTTGTTTCATGCAAACCCTGAGCAGTGAAACTGCCAGACTGCATGTGTACAAACACACATGAAGAGAATTTGCATGATTTTGCAGATAAAAGGGCTAACAAAACAGAGATTTACAAGTATTCAAGCTTCAGTTGAGCAAACGAACAAAGTCTTCGTGATGCTGTGCCATGCCGGTGTCTCTCGTTGTTTTCGCTTCCCGGGTTGGCCTTGCCTAAGGGCCATTCGGAGATTTCAACATCCCAACGAACGAAAGGAACATGGAGAAGTCACAGAAGTCACAGCACCGGAAGAGTTCGAATCCTGGCGACGAGGAATCAAATCATGGGACCAGGGAGGTTGGCTTCATCTCAATGCTGCAGGTGCTTCGCCATGTTCCCAGGAGGTGTTTGATGCGATGACTCAGTTTCTGTCGAAGGAACGGGACGTTGGAGGCTACGAAGCAGAAGCGCAATATGTGAAACACGGCCGAGATGCGCGGCAAGCAGCAGCAGAACTTTTGGGTTGTGATGCGGACGAGATTGCTCTCACTGAATCGGCACAAAGCGCTTGGGCAAAAGCTTTTGCTTGCTTAGCTTTTCGACCAGGAGATCACATCTTTTGTTGGGCCAGTGAGTATGCTGGAAATGCGGTTGCCTTCGTGCAAGCAGCTAAGAAAGGCGTGAAGCTGCAGGTCTTACCCATGCGCAGTGATGGAGTCGTTGACATCGAAAGCCTGGAGAAGGCTTTGGAATCGATGCCCAGCTCAAGTCGTTCTTTGGTTGCTTTGACTCATATTCAAACCAACTCTTCCATTGTGCAGCCTGCAGCTGCTGTGGGTAAAATCGCACAGAAACATGGGGCCATTTTTCTGCTGGACACATGTCAATCCATCGGTCAGTTGCCGGTGAATTTGAGAGCTCTTGGATGTGATTTCGCCTGTGGCACCGGTCGCAAATGGCTTCGTGGTCCGCGAGGAACGGGTCTTCTCTATGCACGGAAGTCTGTTTTGCCACAAAGTGAATCATCTGAATCCCAGACTGGACTGCGTTATGAAGGTCCTTCATCTTCATCTTTAGTGGGTGAACCCGCCATGATCGATCACGTCTCAGCTTCTTGGAAAAGATCAGATCATTATGAGTTGAGTGCTGGTGCCCGGCGATTTGAAATGTGGGAATCTTCCCCTGCACTTCACTGTGGCCTGGCTGTTGCGATTGACGCTTGTAGGACCATTGGCCCTGAGCGGATTTTTCGACGAGCATCGTTCTTGGCGGAACTGTTGAGAGACGAGCTGCGGCAAAATCAGGGTGTCACCTTGCGTGATGCCCCAGAGACCTCCACTGCAGCTGCAACCTCTGCAGCTCGATGTGCCATTGTCACCTTTGAAGCTTCGGGGCTGGGGATCACCGCAGACGAAATCAAAGAAGCATTGACCCAGCGAAGGATCGCAGTTTCCGTGGCGCCTCCCTTTCATACCTTTGATGACTCTGCCTGGAATTTACCAGCAACTGTGAGATTAAGTCCTTCATACTACAACACTGAAGAAGAGATCCACGCCGCTGCGGAAACAGTCCGAGATATTTTGAAGTCTAAAAAAGTGAGAGCAGCTTTGATGCTAGACATGGACATCACATGTGATAGTCACTCTTCCCTGTTGCCTAGTATTCCGAGTCAGTTGTTTCAAATGTCGTTCATTTGTTTGCGGAAATCACATTCTCTGTCAGCCATGGCCGCTGCTTGCCCTCGCCTATTGTGATGCTTTGTGTGTTCCATGCCTCCTCTTAGGTTCAGCAAGAAGCGGAATGAACTCAGCGTGATGGTGCCTGCAAAGGCTTGAGCTATTCGCAATATTCGCAGTATCCTGATGTTTTCCAATAAGAGTGCTAGAGAGAGAGAGAGAGAGAGAAGAAAACACACACACATATCCATGAATTTTATAATTGGAATAGTCCATGGGCAGTTTACTTTATTGCAATGTTGAAGAATGATAAGAATGTGCAAAGAGTCCAGTGGACCATATTCCACTGCATGTTGAATTCAACGCTTGCGGCTGAGAAGTTCCAGCACAAATATGCAAAATTCATAGACCAACGCGCTCATTCAAAAAGCTTGTCAGTCAGGCATGCACTGGCGACTGCCTTCTAATGCTTGTTTTGAGGTCCGTAGAGAACTGCCATCTTTTTGCAGATCCTCAAGTTGAGGTGCCTACATCTTTCCACCAGTGTTTCTGATCTTGCGCAGCAAATCTCAAGCCCGCGATGCTATGTCCTTTTCTGTGCAGGTAGAGGGTGTGCCATGGCACGTGTCAGTTTGGGACGGCAAGCAAGTTGCTCCAGTAGTCTTCCTGAAAGGTTTGAACACTGTTGTGCCGTGGATGCTTGTGGCCAGTTGGGGGAAGACATGCTCTGCAACTTCAGACCTTGCAAAGTGAACTTGCAAAGAATCATCAGAAAAGCAAGTTGGGAGATACAAACAAGACCTCTACGTATCTACGTGCACTTGCTGCACCTAAAAGCTGTTTGGCTTGCTTCGGTCGGCAGCTAGTGCAGCTTCAGCTGTGCTTTTGTTCTGTGCATTTTCAAGGTGGAGAGTCGATTGTTCAACTTCATCGAGCGCTGGCTATCCTGGCTGTGAATCCTTTTGGTGCAGTGCATGAAAATAAATTCACTTCCAGGATGGCCAGCGCTCGTCCTCTGAGACATGCTGACACAAGAACTTCAGATGCAGCCCCCAGTTGACCGAAGTTTCAAGATTGAACGAAATGCCAAGATGCTGAAGCAATGCGCCAAAACAGAATCGACAGGAAGCGCTGCGCGGCTCACTGAGCTTTCATCAGTCAATGATGAGAGCCTTGAGCCGCCCGACCAGATCTGTTGCGCGCGGTGGGCGGGGAAGAGCCCGACAACAGGGGCAGCTGGTTGTGTGACAGGCAGAAGTAAATGAATCTTTCGAGTCTCTTTGCGACTTGCTTCCCACCCCCCAGGCTTTGTGAAGACAACATGGCTCTCAGCTATCGCATCAATGTGAACTTTGCAACTGACAGGACAGGTGATGTGGAACCGAGCGCATTTGCGGAAAGTTCACCAATCCTGTTCCACTTCCTCAATTGGCAGTAATAAGCACTCCAAGTTACAAGTGTTCTAGGGTCTTTTTTGGCCCGGACCAGATGAGATTGGATCATTTGGATGGAGTTGGACGGGGCCTACTTCCGAACACGGTAACACATGCGGATAGTCTACAAGACTGTAAGAAGGCCTGGCAAGATGAGGATGCCCCGATTTAACAGGGTCTGGGAACACAATGAGTGTCACCGAGCTGCAAACCAGTCTTTGGAACTGACAGCCTGTATCGCAGATTCAAAATATTCATATAGCATATTCATATAGCATATTCATATAGCATATCTCAGCCTGACATCCAACTGTCCGCCTGTGGGGTGTGTGCTCCAAGGCTGAGCCTCCAGCAATTTGGATCAAGGAATCCATGGCAATGAGAGGCGATGGAGGATGGGGATATCGGGTAAACCATGGGAGCCATGGGACTGCAGGTTTTGATCTTGGAACGTGTCATGGAAAGCGTTGGTTGGAAGATAGTGAAGACTTGATTCACTATATAATCTATATATTTCACGCAAGGACTTCCAGTGAGATTCTGCGAGTGCTGTTGCGTGATGGTCCAAGTCTGGCTGAAGCAGGTATGGGTTTGCTGGCAGAGGTCTTCGTCATCACTGAGAGATGCCTTTCAGGTGCGACGGCCTAAGACGTACTGAGTAGGGGAAGAATAGGGGAAGTAGACTTCGTGAAACTTCCACTACGCTCGACTCTTCCTTTCTTCTCTGACGTATAATATCTGAGCAGACCTGAGGCTGCACAGTCCGTTGTATTTATTTGTTGCTTTAACCTGCTGTGCTTGCATGACATGTATCTGCCGGATCCAGCAAGTGCCCTCAGTTGAAGAGTAGGTCGTCGTCGGCTTCTCCGACCATGGATTCTCAGACAGTGGATCCTCGTCCACTGCTTGAAGGAGAAGAGGCACGCCACCGGCAAACGGGACAACGGGAGCTTGAAGAGACTCCCACTTCAGAAGCATGGGCTGTACTCGAGGATGTCGAAGTTGCTCCAGCACTGCAAGAACGTTTGAAGGAGGGGTTTCAAGATTCCCGAGTTCTGGAAGCTCAACCGAACTTCATCGAAAATGTTATGAAAGTGCCAGATCAGATCCTCCTCACACACAGTTGTCTGGTTTTGGGGCCGGCAGCCGCGGGCAAGACGACATTGATCAAAGCAGTATGCCCTCACTATCAGCCAAGAATTGAGCCCGGCCCGCACATGGAGAACAGAACACTGGAGGCCCAAGCTGTAGTTCTGCAGATCGAGAATCTGCTGAACTTAGAGGGCTTGCAGATGGTGGTGATTGACACCCCCGGGTGGAGCCAAAACACAAGCACCAACATATTGTCAGAGTACAAGCGGATCTTGAGGGAGAGGCAGCTGGTGTCAGAACACACACCTCACATCATCCTGCTTTGCATCCCCGTATCCTTCATTCGCCAATTCCAAGATGCGGAAGCGGAGAGGATGAGCAAGCAGCTGTACGAACTCAACTTCGATAAGCGCTTTCCCATCAAAGTTCTACCAGTTGCCACGAAAGCAGACTCAGAACGCGTCCAGGACAGAGACAAGCTCCTGTCGGCCATCAAGCAGCTTGCAGAGAAAGCCTTCCAGGGCACTGGCGCAGATGTGGAAGACCCCATCTACATGATGTTCCCTCCGGAAGGATGCCCTCGCGGTGTGGAAGAACTGAATTCGCGCCTCAGAGCGATTTTGTCTGCGCAGATCCAGTCGCGCGAGTTCAAGGGCCTATTGCACAAGGCCTTCGCAAAATGTTTGGCAGAAAATATCAGGAAACATTGTGAGCAGTTCCCAGAAAACGATTCTCCGATTCGCTTGTATCAGAGGTGCTATCGCCTTGTGGAAGCAATCTGCGGGCATGAGGCGTCGAACTTGGCAATGCCAAGGTCGCAAGATGCACTTGATTTGCCTTGGAGAAAGATCATGGAGGTTGCAGAAAAGGAGAAACACACATGTACCCTGGCCCTTCCCAAGTTCCAGACTCTTTGGTTCTACTATCGCGCCACTTACTCTGGATCTTGCTGGAGGGCAGCTTCTTTTGTCATCCTTCTTTCGCTGCCCATTTCGACTTTGCCATTCTACGCTAGTCATTGCGAAATGTGGCTCGCACTAGCCATTTGGTACCTGACTTTCCTTGTCTTGCCATTGGCCCCACTTCTATGCAAGAGAATCCGCTATTGGATTGGGTCGCAACACCTACGGAGCATTCGTACTCAGTGCAGATGCCTTGCTCTTTGTCTTCTGCTCGTGGTGCTGCTTTCTTCGTGTCGCCTTCATGTGATGGAGGAGGAGTTGTTCACCAACACTCGCAGGACCATTGCCTTGAAGGAGAAGCTGGATGCGATGACACAGAAGTATGAGGAGGAGCAACAGCTGGCAAATGACAATGACGAAAAGGCCAAAGAGTATGACAAGTTGATGTCTTGTGTTTGGCAAGACCAAATATCACAATGCTTGGGCTTGTTCAACTTGGGCACAGTGAATGATGCGGACGCCTGCGAGGATGTTTGCTGCAAGATGGGCCAAGACCAGTGTTCCACTTGGCAGTATACCGAAAACCTAGGCTGCTGGGTCGGGAATCCCAACTCTTGCGATGGCCACGATGGGTAATGGACTGGCGGCCAGCGGATCTGAGAATAGCTTCTGCATGTTTCATCGGCAGTTCGCCCACTCTTCACCTGCCAGGGTGCCAATCTTTTGAGAAACTAAGAGCTTCTCAAGCATAAGAATGCCTGAGAATTGGCAAGTTGCCAACTGCTCCGTTTAGCGCAGGGACCTTTGACAGGCATTTCTAAGCAAGTGCGGGGTCGACAGAGGAAAAGAGATGAAAAGAGGAGATTCGATTCAGGGTGGCGACATGCTGGGGGCACAAACCGAATCCCAAAAACAGCAAGTTGGATGTGTCAGATCTCATTTTTTGGACGGCAGGCCTTCCAGAACGGCCTTTGGAAGTCTGGAGCTCATGGCGGTGCATTTTGCGAATGTTCAAGATGCGCGGAATATGGAGCACCTGCTTGAAATGAGCCGATCTTTTGAGACACATCTTTGATTTTGCTACTACATTTTGGCGGTTGGTCCATAAATATCAATGCCCTCATTGTTCCATGGTTCATTTTTCTCGTGGTATGTGGCGACAGGATTTACGACCATGCTGGAAAACCAAGTGGCAAAAAAAACATGGCACTAACGAAAGTTGCATAAGTTTCTGCCATTGACAAAATAGTAGCAGTTTTTGCGTCCTACGCCCCTGCGATAAACATTGGTAGTGGTTGCCCAGTCCTTCCACTTTTTTGGCCATGGTTTCAGCGAAAGATCACGTTTTAAACATGTTTAAGTTTTACCGGTATATGACATTTTGTTTGATTTATCATGATAATGACGACATCAAAATGGGCCTCCCTGAGAAAGTAAATCACTTTTTCCGCAAGAATTCCAATTAAATTCCAGTACGAAGTTTATAATATTATACAGTAGTTTCCAATGTTTCTCGAGATGTTCCCATCGTTTTTTCACAGAGTTTTCACACACTTTTACACGCTGGGTTCGGACTGTTTCAGAACCAACGGTAGGTTTGAAGTTTTTCCTGCAGTAAACTAATGCGTGAATCAAGCCAAACCAAGGTTCCTCGCAGTTTAACTTTGACGTTGGTAACCGCACATCTTACCCTTACTTTACTCGTCAAAAAACTTGGGCTGAAACAATCGGGGATTGAACACTTGTCAATTCCCATGACGCATTGTTGCAGTAGCTCACCCGCAAGACTTTTCCCACTTACACGTGCTTTCTTTCTGCCGCTGTGGAAGCCTAGTGACAGCATTGTTTCAAATTGACAGGCACCAAATTACGATTGCATTCCTTGGCTGCCTTGGCTTCAACAGATCAGAGTATTACAGAGGATAAATTGGCGGCAGTATCAGAACCTTTAGAGGAATACAACAGTCGTTTCATGGCGAAGCTGAGTGTTTCGGCCATCAGAAAAACGCAAGGTTATTTGAGCAGACTATTTTGGCCAGCATTGACATTTCGATCCAAACTTAAGGCGTGCTTTGCGACATTTTCACGGGGAAAAAAGTGCGAAAAAGTGAACGAAAATGCGCAGAATTGCCGCGTACGGTTTCGTACGTTTTTTCTTGTAACTTTCGCATTTTTTTCCGTACGGTTTCGCACGGTGCCGTATAGGATCTTACGGTGTCGGGCTGTGTCGTTTTTGGCTCGCATTCTCATTTTTTTCGACGTGGGTGAGCAAAACGCAGGCATCAGTGACTTACAAGGATGCAAATAGTCCTCTTCTAATGCCCTCTGGTCAAGTCACAGGACACCTCGAAATATCTCCGGTAAAATGTGCTCATGTCTTGGTGCACTATTTTGTCATAAACAAAAACATTCATATTATAAGATTCTATCGAACGTATTGTCACCCTGAAGAAAGGTGCTCTTACTGTAATGCAATGGATTTTTCTGCTTAATAATTGCTCAATTTGCCATGATCGTTTCACATTTTGACTTGTCCTTGGCTGTTTTGCATGACATGTTTTTTCTATGGCTTAAAAAAGGCTTTACTCCATGTGAATCAATGTCTTTTCTATTTCTATGACTTCTCTGCGGTCTATCCTATAGGTTGACTTTAATATAATTTAATATATAATAATTTAATATACTATATATGTACGGTAACGTCATGACATTTAAATATTTGGAGAGCGATGAGGGCGGGCCAGACTGCGAGGCCCCGGAGGTAGTATGAAACACCAGTTCCATCCGTATATTTAAATGGCCGGGCCAGTTCCGCATATTTAAATGTCGATTCAAACACAGTTGAACCATTAGCTAAGGACCGCCTAAGAAATTTTCCGCTGTAGAAATTCATCGTATTGCATTTTCGTCGGTTGCTTCAGGCAATACAGTTTGCCACGGGTTTTTGACTCCTTCAAGTCCAGCTGGATTTGCTTTGCGATTCCAACATCTTCAAAGTTGGACAAATCAGTCCGGTCTGAGGTCTTTTGGGCTCACCAGCTTGTGCTCTTCTCGGCAGTCCAGCCAACCATTTTTGACATCGATGCGGTGGATGGGAAGATTCTCCAAATCCTGACCTTGCTCCAGCCAGGAAAGGTATTGGGCTGTCGATGGGCCGATGCATCCTGACTTAACACAAAAACAGAAGCAGAAGCAGGTGCTTACCATGCCACAAAAGTGATCCATTGATGTTGACAATTGTTGAGTCTATTCCAGATCCAGAGTCTGCTGCAATGTATACGATATGCACAGTTTTTGGCATACACCTACTTTCATCTACTTGTTAGATTTGTTTGGATCTCGTAGTTTGAAATTGAAAACGATAGCAGTCCATTCATCCTCCAGCTGGGCAATGGCGGCAGCTTCGTCGTTTGACCCCGCGCTCTACAAGTGCTGTAGATGCGACAAGGCCATGGTGAACCTTGTGCCAATGGTGTTGTGGGACTACAAGCCCTATGCTCGTGGCTTTGATCAAATTGGTGAGAATTCGTGGTAGTTGTCATGAATTGTCCACTGAAGAGCACAGGCAAAGACAGTTCCAAGCAATCTTGAACCGTGATTCTCTATGATTCTCAACTATTTTCATGCTGTGACAATAGGAGCCTGTGATGCTGGACGGGCTTTTCAGAAACGATTTTCTGCTAGTCCAAGGATCATCCTCTGCAGTACCATCGGAAAAGCCAAGCCATCTAATCTTCTGAGTGCAAGTTGCATCCCTGACATCCTGGTTCAAGACCCCTTAGATTTGCGCCGTAGATCTTTCATTTCCATAGTCTGCGGTCACGAACTCCAAACAATTTTGAAGAAATTTTGAAGATGTGTGCTTCAAAGGTTGATTTTCGATTTTCCAAAAGATGATTTCATGTAAAGTCATGAAGGTAGAGGTTTTGAAAGACCTGTGGGACCTGTGGTACAATTCACAGTTTTGACGGGCGGTCACGTAATGTTTCCATATGTTTTCCAGCATTCAGGTGGGGATTGGTCTTGGATTGAAGCACGCACAGAACTCATGAAGTGGGATGAACCTTGGCATTTGGAAATTCAAAACCCGTATAACGCTTCAAGACGACGTTTCCGTTTTCTAAGAGACGGTTATGGGTTGCCATTCTTGGATCTGCAGCTTCGAAACATCCTTCACACGTCTATTCCAAGCTTAGATTTAGATAGTATAGGAAAAACAAAGCTTGGTGCTTGAAAATGGTGATCGTGTTGGGCTGGACAGACTCCGACTTTGTGGGGGAAATATCCGTTGTGAAAAGCTGTTCGGCAAAACAAAGATTTTGTGTCGGAAACTGGTGTTTTTTTTTTTCGAGAAACACGCATGTCCATGCAGGGGATAATAAACTGATAATAAATGGTTCCATCAATTGCTACTTAATTCTAAATCCAACAGGCTTATATGGTGATTCATTGTGATTAATGACCATTGTGAAGACTTGTTGGAATGGGCAAAGTAACAGGGATCCAACACAAACCACAGCCCAATGCTACCGGGTTATGTTTTAGGAACCCAAAAAACACGACATGTTTCGGAATTGAGATGTTCAGGAGAAATCGTAACCCATTAGTTCCAAGCGGATCAAATGGGTTTCTACTTTTGGGGTACCATCACTGCCATCTGAAATCTCTCCGCGGGATCCAGGAACCCACAATGGACTGGATCTGCACTTGTTCCAGCTGCTGGCCCAACTCCGGGGGCAGACAGGGCCAAGGTGTACCTTCCGTTGCTGCCTGCGCGGATAAACTGTACTGCAAAGGTTGCTTCAACGCTTGGGGTTGGTACATGAAGTCCGGCCCCAATGTTTTCAGATTGGCCCTAGACTGCAACTTGGCATAAATTAATATAATTAACGTTTATACAGTTTATAAAGCTGATTGGGCTGCGGACTTGTCATTTTGGACCCTGTGATGGCTGTGTTGTTTGTCCTTCCGGAATCTCAGGTGATAGACTGGGCAGAGAGCTGAAAACGAAGGTTATGAAGAAATCCAAAGGTGGAGCCGGACCCTCGCCTTGTGTGAGGCGAGGATAATCCCCATTTCTCTACAGCAATCGGTTTTCTCACAGTTGTTTAGCAATTGAAAATACATCGCATTGGGTTGTAATTTGGGACTGTCGACTATTTGACGCGTGCGATATGTTGCAATTCAGTGCCGAACGGACAAAGCAGATTCTTCCACAGTGACATGCTGTGCATGTGTGCGCGTGTGTCTGTATGTGTGTGTGTGCCTGTCGGGCGTGCATGCGAAAAGCCTTCTGGATGGGCGTGCACGAGAATCATGTTGCATTTTGATGCATTTTGTAGTTAGCTTTGCTATCTGAAATCAGAAGGGTTCATCTATTGACTCGATTGTGTGTGAATCTACATGATATATGCTGTGATTGTGCTTTTCATATCCACTTGTATTTTGCTGGCTTCTTGTGAGGGATTTCTTTAGGGGAGGGTTTCATTTAGGGACTCCATGGGACTCCTTTTAGGATTGACTGGCTTCATAGATGACGATGGCATAGAGGCAGCTTTCACGCGCAAGACCTCCCACCCCTACCGATGGGTTTGTAGGAGATTCAGCTTGAAGATCTTCAAACTGGCGACCATGATCTGAAGTGCATTCAAGTTAATGAGGCCCATTTTGATCATTTTGACCAGATGCGTGGATGTTGAAGAAGCACGAGTAAGCTGGGCATGATTTGGTAAGAGATGCTAAGGGCTGGGTGAGCCTGATGTTCCCTTGACATGACTGCCATGTGCTGCCTGTGCTGCCTGTGCTGCCTGTCTTTTTGAGTCCTGAGGGTCTTCGTGCTTCACGGAACTACTGTCGACAAGATCGACATGATCGCTCAGTACGGCTTTGATCAGCGAATGGCGCGAGAGCGGCCTGTACGGCCAGGGGGTCTACTTCACGGACCAGTCTTGCAAGAGTGCCTGTGGCTATCTGTGGCTCAAAATGGGGGGTAAATCCGGCAGAAGCGGGTTCTTACTGGGTTTGACTTTGCGTGATCATCGCTGCAAACATATGCAAACTCCCTTGCAAGATTTACAACCTCCAAGTCTCCAAGCGCTAGGATCAGGTTGAATCTTTCGTTGCTCGAATCTTTGTGTTTCATCGCAACCATTTTAATTGTTTTTGGGTGACAGTCATCTTATGTCTGACGCTTGTGTTCTTCATCCACGATTTTCAGCAAGTCACCTGTGAGTCTTGGCGACGTTTGCACCATGAGGCATGCAGTACTCTGGAGCGCCCTATGGCACCTTGGGGTACTTCATCCTGAGCAGCTTGCCGGGACTGTACGGAACCATTCCAATGAAATGGTCTTGCATTGAAATGCCTTCCCGACGGCCACGGTCTGAGTTGCTATGGCCCCTAAGTTGAACCAAGGCAGGGTGGTTCTTGCACATCCTCACATTGCGACAGGTGCCATGAAGTGACTTGCCTTCATTTTTTTTCACGCCGTAAGTTCCTGCTATACGCGACATTCTAAAGCTTTCCTTCAAATCGAACCACCTCATGGATGCAGTTTTGGAAGGGTTGTAACCACACACTTCGTTTTTTTGTTTGTTTGCTTGAGCTTACATGGGCGTACTACCACATATCATATCCCACTGAAAGTTTAACATTTAGGTATTTAGCAGGGAATGGGACTGAGCAAACAACTACTTCCGAGTCACCATGCCAGCTGTTCGCTTTGTCGATGTTGGGCAAGATGCACCCGCGTCCACGGGTCATGTAAATTGAAGCATTCGCATCAAAATGTCGTGTTTGAGCAGCACTTGGTACATCAACTTACCAAAGCCAGTTGCTGTTTGATTTCACAGGGACCAGGTGGTTTTCCCACAGTTGTGAGAAGTTATTTTTGAACTGCGCGCGCCGCAAAGGAATGAAAAGGTGGAACCATTTCGCGATCACAACGATCCCAGCCAAGGCCCGCACAGGGGTTTTAGGATATTTTAGGATGAGATGCAGGGATTGTTGTCCGGCCATGATGGGGTTTCTACATGTGACAATTCATTGGTCACGAGTTCATCATGTCATTTCATCACTGCCTCCTCAGAAGCCTCCCGGTTTGTTGGGTTTTATCTCAATCTGAAGATGCGCAAAGACCAAATCCACTGTGCATGGAGGATATAACATGCACTCAAGGTTTTTAAAGGTTGCGATTGGAACCACAATCAAATTCGAAACCAACCATAGCAGCAGTCGCCAAGCAGCCCAACTCCAAAAATGCCATAAGTTGAATGATTTCAAGTGCACAGTTAAAGGAAATGGATTTTGCGTGCCAGCAAGTTTTCATCCGTTCCACAAATATGTTATGTGAGCAAATAGTTCACTGTTCACTTCATTGCATGATCACACGCAATCCTCCAATCACCAAACACACTTTGCAGACAAACACTGATCGAAGGAAGTTTAGAAGTCAAACTTCCGACAATATGGACAGATGAAAAGCAGAGCAGGGAAGAGGCAGAGAGAAGAGAAAGATTAGAAGAAAGAAGAGTAGAAGAGAAAGAGTAAG
>Ga0126342_10006931_pt1 | contig 20183 bp, 14 predicted proteins | sample Cyp1metagenome_FD_92528 | JGI IMG/M metagenome (GOLD analysis project Ga0126342, IMG submission 92528) | Coral microbial communities from Lord Howe Island, Old Settlement Bay, Australia - Cyphastrea 1 metagenome | ecosystem: Host-associated > Invertebrates > Cnidaria > Coral ...
GACCCGGCTGGGCCACAAGCAATTCAGGTTGAAAGAGATCAGAGAGGTCATGAGAGCGCCCTGGTGCCAGATGTTTTGTGGGATAATGGGCCAGCCACTAGCATGGCATTTGGATAAATCTAGGCTTGGTAGGTGTTTGGGGTTATTTTGTCTCTGTCCGGCATAAAAACTGGAGGACACTATGGCTAACACCTTGCGGTGTGGAATGATGGAATGTATAAATCTCTATAAGTCTGTTAATAAGTTTATGATGTTCGTTTGCTATCAAGTTCATATGAATTTACATGAATTTACATGCCTAGTGCCCCTAGTGCTTAAGAACGAAGAGACTCTTTGGGATCATCAGAGATCAGAGGGGATCTTCGGGGTTGATATGCTTGGGATGTCCCCTTTGTTGGATCATTCCGTTGCGGACCTTCCCGTTGTCATAGGGGTTTCACCCCAAAAAGGGAGTAGCATGTGTTTGATGATTTACTTTTGACAGACGGCAATTTCCCATAGCAAACGTTAAACAACAACCATAGGGTAAATACTTATTTATGATGTTGATATATTTATTTATGTTCATTTTTGGTTGAATTTGTTGCTTGCCTTCTTATTTCAGTTGATGATATCTCCATCTTTGTCAACAAACCTGATCATTTTACGAACGATTTCCAAGATTTTACATCTCAACTGGACCCTCCAAGGACATAGGCTACAAGGTGCGCATGAGCTACAAACGTCCACGCGACGCCCTGCGTGGGTTGGATTTGGAGAAGGACTGGCATTGAGTGGGTCGTGCCCTGCACATTCGGGGAAACTCATAGGGTGTCAAGGGGCACTACCTGCTTGTGATTTACTGCAATGGTATCTATTATGAATTCCTGTATAATGGGATTTATTTTTTGGTTATTTAAGATAGTTAACGGAAAATGGCCCATAGAAATTGATGATTAAACAAATGATTTACCTATTAAACATTGTGATTTTCGATAGCTACGTTGAATAATCAGAGGAGAAAACGTATATCACATACAGTATTATATATATGTATTATATATATATTATGTGTTATATATATATATGTATTTTTTATATACATGGATTTGCAGCGCACATGAAAACATGTATGTACATAGATGTAGATATGTATATATATATACGTATTAATATATCATATATACATATGACTCACATGATTCTACTCTTATTCTATGGCTGGGTAAATATGTTGCCCGTTCTAAAGGGTATAGTTTCACCCAAAGCTAGATGCATCATTACATATCCACTGTAAATCGTAAACCGCGATGTATCATAATTTTAAATTCATAATATATCCCATAGGATCCATGGTGCTGGTATATATATATATATGCTAACATGACTGGGGTATATTGATGGGATCCATGGCACACCATATATAGCACCATGGATCCTATGGGTATAACCACCATAAATCCAAAGATTCCATAAATTCATCCGCCGTTTCGTGACGCCCTGCGTGAAACCCGTGCGTCGTTTCGGAGCGGCGCCAGGACGGCGTCATCCGGCGCGAAGAGATGCGGGACTTCTTCAGGGGATTCAATAAGAAGCTCGGCAGGAGACTGGTAGATGTTAGGTGAACTATTGGGTGAATGATGGTTAAGTATAGGGAATTTAATGGGATTTCATGTGATTTGATGGGATTTCAAGGGGATTTCATGTGATTTAATGGGATTTCAAGGGGATATATGATGGGATATATGATGATTACCCTCTGGTAAACTAACAGTTTGCTATTGAAAATGGCCATGGAAATAGTGGATTTGCCCATTGAAAATAGTGATTTTCCATAGCTATGTTAGTTTACCAGAGCGTAACTATAGATTATAGGTGAACTAATGGTGAACCCATGTTGACTAATGTGAATTCGATGGTTTCTGATAGATGAATGTGGATGATGGTATACTATGGTTTATTCATAGCCTAAGTATGGTTAACTATATGGTTGATGGGCGTTATAAAGCAACTTATCACTGGGCAACACCTTGCGGATGACTAGTCCCCATGTTAATGATGGAAGGGATCATCTCAATCTGTTGCTATATTTAAATGGGTCTGGATGTAGACATGATGCAACTTTGCAAGGTATCCAGGGCACTCACTGAGTTGGTTTGCAGGGAAACTCTGCAGAAGACAATGGATTTGAGGGAAGTTCAACATCCAACTAGATCCCAAATTCAAGGCTTTCCCAGAGGAGTTTCCCACAAACCAAATGGAATCCTCGTGTTTTCCCTACATTTCCAACTATTTATTCTTCCTCTGGTGATCTCCAAGCCATTTTTTGCCGCCAAGCTTGGTCCGCCAGCCTATAGATCTGCCAGGGGTTTCGTTTTGTATTTCATATTGGGGAATGAGATTATGCCAGTGTCCAATCCATCCATGAGGTTGCTATGAGGGATGAGCCCACCTTTTGCCTCTACCGATTTCTCTACCTTTTGTTGGCGAAGATAGCCCTTTTCCAAAGGATGGAGCCACATATTCTGCGTGGATGAGAGGTCCAGTTTTTATCGGTCCAGTCCTGTTACGTTCTTATCCTTGGATCAACCCCTTGAAGTTCGTGGGGTGTACCCTATGAATTTGTATCTCCAATGTCAGTTTACGGGTAATTGTCACTTATGTTCACAGCTTGATATGCAAGCCAAGGCCCATTTACAGATGCTTTACCTATTCAAAATCATGATTCCCAATAGTAATGTTGCATGAACTGGGGGTATACAAACTTCACCAACATGCATCCACCAAGGTCTGAAAGTTTCGCGGACCGCGTTTTCGACTTGTTGGACCCGGAGGGTTCGGGCAAGGCGGGGCGATGTCTTTTTGGATGGCCCTTTCTATGTCCTTATTGGTATACCACTATTTAGGATGAGATATATGTTTATATGTACACCACTATTTGGGATTATTTTAGACCATCTATTTTTCTATGGGGATTATTTTATACCATCTATTACTGTACTCTATTTTTTTCTATGATCCTTTGGATCTATTTGGGATGCCATGTCTTACGACCCAAAAAATGCGCCACATGGTGAAAGTTCATGGGATGGAAATCATGGGGGAAGTTCATGGGAGATCCCATGCCACAATCGAATATTTTGTTCGAAAAAACAAACCCAAAGAAACATTCGAACAAAAACATTTGAAAGAACATTCAATAAAGTCAAGATCCCCAAAAGGGGCTGCAGATGTTAATATCCGACATTTTTTGGCAGATGTTCTCCCAATAGTGGGTCTCAACCACCAGCACTTCAACCCGGAACGGAGGTGGACTTTGCGGAATTTCTGGCGCACTTCGATGAGGTCTTGACCCCTGCACACCGGCAAGTGAAGCGAGCAACTTGGTGGTTTGTTCCCGGGAGGTTATGGAGGCCATGGCCCATGTTGATCACTGGTTGGTGGTTTAGATCATTTTTTATTTTTCCATATCTTGGGAATTTCATCATCCCAAACTGACTTTCATATTTTTCAGAGGGGTAGGGCTCAACCACCAAGCAGATCATGTTAAACTGATGAGTTACCTGTTAAAACGGATGACTTCCTGCGAAATGACTGCAGGGTTCCTGTCATGTTGGTCCACAATGAAATCTTTGGACCGGCCGGGGGTTTGAGGCGCCAGTGATTGGCTTACAGGACCTCGAAAGGCGTGGAAGTTCATGGCTGGAGAAAGGACTGGTTTACTGACGAAAATTATGGTTAATCCATAGTTTATCAAACTTCATTCACTGGTAAACCCAATGGAACTAATAATGATTAGTACCTAGGTTTACTATAATGATGGATATTCATGGATATTCCATGATTTTGATTAATAATTGTGATAAAACCAGTCCCAATATCACTATAAATGGGTGGTAACCATCATCCTATATCATTATATCATCCTGAAATGGTAGGTTTGTGGCATTGGGTTTACCACATCATGGCCACCATGGTGGTCCTTCCCAGCTGCTAGAAGTTAAGCCAACTTCGCAGGGGAGCTGGGAGCCCGACAGCTAGAGATCTTAGAGCCGAAATGTCAATCAAACCTGGGCATGTTCCATGAGATTTTGATCAAGGGCAAACATCAGCCTCCACCTTTGGAAAGCTAGTTGCAGAGTTTTGTTTTTGTGAGAGACCAGTTACACCGAAACATGTCGAAAGAGCCATTCCAATCCCATGGTGCACAGGTGGATGTGACATGACGTGACCATGAACCAGATTTCGCATGTTTTACTTGACAGTTAGAGATAGAAACCAGAAGATTTCGATCCAACTCACTATTTCCAATAGGTAGATCATTTATTTCTATACGTAAATCATCTCTATTTCTATGGATCAAATCCTCTCTTTCTATGGGCCATCTAGACCTAGACCATAGCTATCTTAGTTGGAGGCCAGATTCGTCGCATCCGGCAGGTCGCGGAAGGTGGCCACGGTGGTGAATGCCATCGGGCATCGGATGCTCACGAAATACAAGTGCCTTGGGAGTCAGGGACGTGGCGAACCTAGGAATGTGAGGAGAATTCAGCAATGGCGACAACCTAGGAATCAGATGAAATGAGATGAAATAAGTAGACGTAGAAGCTGGCAATGATGAAATCTGTTTAAGTCTTGGACCATTTCAAATCATGTCAGGTCCACAGGTGGTATCAACCTGATAATTTGGATGATAAATGACAAATAAGAAAATGCGGATTTAGAGAGATGATGGGATGAATTATAAAACTTAAAACACAGATATCGTTGATAGATGTTGATAGCATTGATAGCATGGTGATCTTGAGTACTTCTGATCCATCTGTAACGTTTGGGCCACTCACTTTCGACCCAAACTTCGGTCAGGGTGAAACATGCAACCAAAGTGAACGTATGATTGGGATTGCTAGCCACTGGGTAAGCTGCTGAGTGCCTGGGTTTTCATGTTTCTTATATACATGGTTACATTTTTACGGAAACCCAGGCGCAAAGGGAAAACAATCAACACCTGACGTTTTGAAGGTTATTCAAGATTATTCAAGATTATTCAAGAAAACAATCAACACCTTCAAGATTATGCTTTGGGTTTTCATCTCCAAGGTTGTCCATCTATGGATCTGGTTTTCGTTGCACGGGCTTGGACATGTTTGGAGGGATTTCCCAATGCGTCCAGAAGTGGGGTGGCAGATGTTCCACTGAGACTCGCTCAACAAAGGCGTCAGGGATGGTTCAAAAACCAGTCAAACAGCATTCAACAGGGCATGGTTTCACTTTTTCCATCGTTTTCCCATCGGTTTCACCTTTCCTTTAAGGTGTTCTAATGGTGTTCCAATGCAATGGTGTTCCATGGCGTGTTCCTTGGTCGGTGCTGTTCCAGGAACGCGCGGCAAGCCTTCCGAGATCTGGACCTTGATAAAGACGGCAAAGTGAGTCGGTGGGGGGCACCAGTTGGGGTTGCGAATGGATGGAACTAACTAGACAACCTCCATGTTTTGAAGTATAGATTGGGATATAACCCCCAAATAAACTTGTAACCTCCTCTAACTCTATAAGTCTATAACTATGGAGTTAGAGAAATCCACTAACTGGAACTGCAGACCCAGGTGGTCAATCATGCGGCTGGGTTGATATACGCTATTCATTTGTGTCCAAGTTACATGGGCTGAAAACTGGCTTAAAACCATCGCCTGCAAACCCCAGAAAGACGCCCGGTTGGAAACCTGGAAATGGTTGTGAAGACATCATCGACCTACCATCCTGGAAATACACGGAGGTCCGGTCTGATATGATTTTATCTTGTTGGGGCTTGCTGGTACTAAATGTTCATTCACTGATGGTGCCTAATTAAGAAAATATTTCCTGCATTTAAGATGCCTTTTCCAAAGGAAGTGGAGGAACATGTTGGAACCACCCCGCAAGGCAAGAGCTGCGATTTTTCGTGAAGAAACTTGGCGAAGACTGCGGCCATCTGCGGCCCATCCGCCCCCATTTCACTGACTAAAAGGTGGTTCCTGATGGGCGGTGTTTATATAATATTATATAGGCCACCCCTAGACACATTTTGTGGGATTGGATCTATTCATGACTTCGGGTTCTCTGAGTATGAAGTGGACCTACCTCTACCAAAAACTCAAAATAACCAAGCCTCCAACCCGCTGGGGTCATGTTCCCCATTTTAATAGCCGTCTCTTGGCGGTTCTTAACCCAATCAGATTCTAATCCCAATCAGATTATTTCCACCATGTTTCTTGGTCACATATAATATGATGAAATCCATAAAACCCATTGAAATCCACAGTTTGTCTGCTACATGTCCAATGACTGTCAGAACAAACCCACCAACATCAGCCCAACTGTATATTTCTAATGGCAAACATCTGCAAGAATCAAACTTTAGGTTGGAAGTCGTACGTTTTCCAACGAAGTCGCGAAAGCGCTGCTTAGGAAGATGGGCTTGCCCTTGGAGACCGCAGACGTGCTGTTTGAGGCATTGTCCCCCACGGATTTCGGAGGCAACGAGCTGGGACACCGGGCGTCATAGGTCGGGGATGGTGAAAATCCCGAAATCTCAGGGGCTGAGGTTGGAAAGATTTGAGTGCGAGCCGTTACAGCGCAGATAGTTGACATATTTGAGAATGTTTGAGATGTTTTTTTGGGCCACTTGCAGCAATTACAGGTGGCATTCTTTGTATTTTACTCAGCTACCAAGGCAGATAACCTCAGCTATGGTGAAGCACAACCTACAAATGGATAGAAATGGTCGTCAGTCCCATCATGATCTCTATAGGCTCAAACCAGGAATTGTAGATTTCAGGGCCCAGGGGTCCCAGATTTCGGGGATGTAATCCCTTCCCCCCTTACATTAATATTACTTATATAATACTCCTAGCCTAGGGCCTAGGAACCCCTGCTTTGGTGATCCAATCATTTTGGAGAATCAATGGTCGAGGCATTGATTTTGCCATTCCCGTCACATGAGTAGATTCTCCTGCCACATTATGTACCCTCTGGCAATTTAACATAATGGGATATCACCATTCTTAATAGGTAAATCATCATGTTTATCATCTATAAATGGGCCATCTATACCATAGCTATGTAACAAATAACCAGTATAGGCCCTTATTTCTTCAAGGCGCCTTCGGCTGAACAAAACTGGAGCCGCAGTCTCCGCATGTTCAACTCGTGCCAGGGCTCATTGAGCAAGAGACCTTCGTGAGTTTGTTCCTGGATTTGCGAGGCCGGGGGAGACAAGGCGATCTCAGCCTCCAGTTGGCCGAGATCGCCCAAAAGACATCATGGGAGCATCGAAAATGACCAAACTGTGATGGGGAAAGAAGGAAAAATAGGGAAAAAGGCACAAAAAGACACGGAAATAACTAACGAGTAAGAACAGCTGCAATGCATATTACATTTGGACACACGCACATGGTACAAATTATAGAGTAACTATAGCCTATAGATGCCTATAGCATATAGTTTCTGTGACTGCCACCTTTCCCAGGCGATTTGTCGAGCCACAGCCGCACCACGCTGAAATTGCCCAAGATCCCATGAGGTTCGCTGCGTGAAGGGTTGCTTTTGAGCTCTTCATATATGGCCAGCTTGGCTTACCATGTGTTCTTTTCGGGGGTTATGATGTTTTATGTGGCTTCATTTTACTTTTGGTTATTTTAAGTGGTTTATGATGTGGCTTCATATTACTTGGCCCCGGCCAAAAAAAGGTTTCATTGCCTGACAGAAGATCATTAAAAAAAACGCATGAGCACGTGGATTCGTGGATGATTAAGTTCCACTAGTCTTCAAACCTCTCATGCTCAAGCCATACGTGTGACCACCCGCGGGAGGCTCTTGCCATCCTGTTATGCCCAGTTGGAGGTGGTTTCCCAGAGTTTTCTTCACGGCATATGACTTACAGGACTTGCATGACACGGTACTTGTCACTGACAGAATTATCTGAAATCAAACAATATTTACATAATTATGATGGATAATGATGATGGATAATGATGACATAATTATTATGTCACTGATTGGCATCAAACAATAATTATGATGGATAATGATGCCAATCAAACATTACATTGACATACATTGACCCGTTTCTCTCAGGCAACGGGGTTGGCACATGAAACAGTGTGCTAGCCGTTGCCTTAAACGCAGCAGCACGCCCAAGGCGTGCCATAGTTTTTCCGAGGTGTCAAAGTTGAGCTCAGGTCAGCAATGACCAGGTCATGGTGGTGAAATCTAAGGGAAAATCTGGATCAAACAGGTGGATCATGGAGCACTTTTGGATCCTCGGAAAGGCTAAAAATATTGACCTGAGTTTTGGTTGTGTCAGCGAGATTTTTCGATGGCAGCTCCACAAGTATCTACCGCGATGATTCCTGAAGTTGGCATGAGTGACTAGTGAATTCATGATTAGCATATGGATTCTTGTCCACTAGTCTAATTTGCTCACACTTCAGTGAAGTTGAATGATTTGTATACTGTAACTAGCTAGATTTGGTCATGCACCAAAATCTATTGTTTACCAGTTTACCATCCATGAATCCTGACTTCAGGGGAATCCCGGTGTTTAACCCTCCTGACATTTTGCTGATGGTTGATCTGGTCCCAAAGACGGACTGGAACAGGCGGTAAGGCCCGGCAAAACAGATCCATGGGTTGCAAACTGATACCATGCAAACATGCATGGCAATGAAAGCCATGACATGTTCAAACAGTTAAAAAATAGACCACCTAATACACAAAGGAATAGCCATGGGGTATATTCCGGCACGTCATGTTTTAGTACTCGAGGGTTTTTATGCACTGGTGCTTGGTTGGATTTAAGCGTTGGTTGAAACCACCGGCGGCAGACAATGGAAGTGAACATTCCAGAAACTGCTTAAAGGGAAAGTATCCAGGAACTCCCTTTATATTTTTTATTCATATATATATATATGTGTGTGTGTGTATATAATGGTGAGAGACGGGAGAGAATAAAGACATATGTAGAAGAACAAGGGTTTCCAGAGCCAGTCCATCAACACAACTATTCTCACCGCAGGTTGGCATTTCTTCATCAAGATCGCAAGTTTTGGGGTATACTAACAATTGAAAGAAAGGCCCAATTGTCCATAGCCATTTTAAGTTGGAGGTGCCTACCATGTTTCAAATATTTCAGCCCTATGATTTAAGGCTTTCTGTTCCGTTCTGGTCCCGTGCCTGCACTCCCGTAGCAAGCACGGCGGCACATAAGCTCTCAAATGGTCTATGCAGTGAGACATTTGAAGGCGCAAAAATAAACAAGTTAAACACTGCAAATACAAGGCAAAGCCAAGCAGGCTATATAGGCAAAAGAAAATGTTGGGGTGTTAATGAGGGTTAACAGAACAACGCCGTCGCTTCGGGCGGGCTTTATATAGGTACTAACGTACCTGCATTTTAGGATCCTGAAATTCCCATTCAAATTGGCTTATCTCCATATCTTCATGGTTTATACCAACCATTTATTCTTAATTTGGGGACGCGGAAAGCTCTTGCTTTCCGAACATTCAAAACTGCAAAAGCGCTCCAGGATTTGTACCAGCGAGTTGCCAGACGCTCAGAGTTCAGGGATTCTCTGTGGCCTGCGGAAAGCTTGGGTAGCCAATGGTCCTTTAATGGTTAGACTCATGAGTTCATCAAGTCATTTAATTGCCATTCATTATGGTTTAACCATGAACTATAACTATCAACTAATTCAATGTTAATTAACCAACGATTCCAACGATATTGACTGGCATTTAACCAATCAGTTTGACCAGTGTATATATATATATATATAATTTTAAAAATTATATATATATATATATGTGTGTTTTTCATATATATATATATATGCGATTAACTGATTGATATTACAATGGTTAGTTAAGTATGCACTAATGGTTTGTTAATTACCATTACTGTGGATCTTCTGTGATCTTATAGTATAATTTGGGCCATGAATGGTGGTATATCCCACAAAAGATGTAGAGTTCACCGCCTGGATTTAGGTGGGAATAACACCTGAAGATCCCGAAGCCTTGAACATTCTTGTGGTTGCACAGATTAAGTATCATGAGGCATCATGCGGCCATATCACTGGCTTCTTGCACCCTTCTTCTGGTGGTTCTAATCAGATCCTAAAAAGTCAGATTCATTTTCCACCCCATCATCATCATCATCATCATCACCATCATCACCATCACCATCACCATCATCATCATCATCACCATCACCATCACCATCACCATCACCATCATCATCATCATCATCACCATCACCATCACCATCATGATCACCATCATGATCATGATCATGATCATCATCATCATCATCATCATCATCATCATCATCATCATCACCATCACCATCACCATCACCATCACCATCACCATCATCATCATCATCATCACCATCACCATCACCATCAACATCATCATCATCATCACCACCATCACCATCATCATCATCATCATCATCATCACCATAACCATCACCATCACCATCACCATCACCATCACCATCATCATCATCATCATCATCATCACCATCATCATCATCATCATCATGTTTGGCCCTCAGATGAGGATCCCCACTTCGCCAAGGATGCAGCTTCTGGGGAACAGAAAAAGAAGTTGTCGTGACCTCAAGGGGCCAGCAGCGCAGTCACGAATCGGGACCCGCCCAATATGCAACCGAAAAAGAACACAACAAGAAATGATGTACTCAACAGAATCAACAGAACACGTGAAAATCCTTAATTCAGTCTGTGTTTTTTTTTTTTTAAGGGCTTAGATGATGTCCCATCCCCCAAGTTTTTTTTGGTTCAGAGGGGATAGATTCACAATCCTTCGGCCACAGGTTTGCCATCACAGCGCGCCTGGGGCCACAGGAGGCGCTGCGACATCCATCCGGGTTCCCTGAAATCATGGTACAGAAAGCCATGGTGAGTAAATGTGATCCCCCCATTTTAAGAAACCCCCATATGCATAGATTAATATCAATAGGATAGTCTTAGATGGGGAGAGAGAGAGAGAGAGAGATATATATATATATAGAGATAGAGTCTGAGATTGGGATGTCAACTGGAATGTAAACTCAACATGAATCCACTAACTCTAGCTTAGTTTGGCTGGAATCTATATCACAATGTCACAATTAGTTTAACACATGTAACATGTACTTAGTTACAGCATAGTTATAGCTGGTACCGCTATTATAAGCTGGTTGCAATCAGTTACACCTCAACGGGCTATGGCAATCCAGTGGAGATTCCCAGGAACTATGGATTGTTTTAATTCCCACTTCTCAATGGATTGGTTTCAGGGAAAAAAATACAGGAAACATCCATATTTCATAGGAAAACCATGGAAAATCTATGGTTTCCTCTAAATTTTCCCTTAAGGCAATCCACTGAAATTCCTATATTTCATTGGGAAAATTCCCACGGTTTCCGGTGGAAGATCGGAACCGACTCCAGGTGTTGCTGGAACCATCTCGCGAACGCTTCCTGGAGGCTGGGGAAAGTTCAATGGAGGGACATTGGAATCTAATGAAGCCATTCATGATGCTGTGATTTGTTTATGGATATATCATGTTATATCAGTTTGACTCGATATGTAGACGCTTCAGATCAAACTATGAAATTATGTGATGCTATGGTTGTATATGATATACATATATATATATATTAATCATAGTAAAAAAACATTAAAAAAAAACACTTGAGATCCAACCATGCAGTTATGCCGTAAAGTCATCACTGTGAATAAACCATTCATGATGCGATGGTGAAAGCATCACCAAGACGAGGTGTTCCATGAGACCTACAAGGACTTGACAGGCCAAGTGGTTGGTGGAGAGGAACATGGAAGGGTCCAACTGCAGAAAAGGTCCAGTGATATAAAGGTTTTACAATAGGTGTATAATAGGTGTATATATATATAATTATATTAAACCAAGACAAACCAACTTACCCTTCGGCTGAGATGTAAGTATGTTAGACCTAAAAAAAATAACATTCACCTAGTAAGGGTATATCATTGGCTCTGGAAACACCATTTAATCTTCCAGAAGGGTACAAAAAGGGCAGCTGTGTTCCTGGTGTGCTGAGAAATTGTCCAGATAATGTATCATTCCAACGATGTTCATGTCTTACCCCCAATAATTACCGAGTTTTCATTAAAAAAAACATTTTGGCTGAACATTATTGGAATGATACATTATCTGGAATGATACATCATGTGAATTAGACATCATTTAATCTAATGTTCATGTCCACTTACCAAAGGTTCGCGAAGAAGTGGATTCCCTGCTGAGGTGTAGCTGACGCTCTTCCGCCCGTTCTTGCTGTGTCTCGTCGGGAAGTCATTGCTGAAGAAGTCATTGTTCTTTGCCATGCCTTCAAGGGCAGAGACCAGTATAGCAACCCCAAAGTATAGACAGGAAATTGGGAAAACCGGAAATATGTATGAAATATCATCAAAAAAAACTAAAACCTCTTGGAAATGGGATTTCGATCTTCTTGGAGATAGCTGTACATTTTTTCTTTCTCTCGTGTACAGGTTCTTATCTCAGTTCCGGCTGATTATATCCCCACAATTGATGGTTGCAGATCATATAATTAGTCCCTATAATTAGTTTTAATTGGTTATATATATATAGAGGTTATCTAGGAGGTTATATATTCACCCATGCTATATTTCCATCCCCATTGGTAATCATGCATTCGTTTACACATTTGTTCAAGTGGATACAGAAAATCATGTTTCTCAATGAAAAGCATTAATTATGGTAACCATGTTTTTCAATGAATAATTCAAGTGGTTACATTTACAGTGGTAAATGAATTGTGATTTTCAATGCTACATGATTCATTCAAGGATCTGCCCTTATAGATACACGATGTGACTCTAGTTCGAGGCCACCTTTTCAACCCAATTTCTCCTGGTGAATTCCACCAACTTTGGGGCACCACACCATTTGTATCATTACAGTAAATCATTTGGTTGTTGAATTTGATTTTCCCCAATAGTTGGGATGATCCAATCTGACGAACTCATATTTTTCTTGGGGGTAGCTATACCACCAATTAGTCATGTTAATCTCCTGGTTTTGGTTGGTCACATCCGGACGCCAAGATTTGTCTGCTGAGTCACCAGCTTTGGCCGCCCATCGCCCCAGCTTCGATGGTCTAGTTTCTATGCCGCGGCTTTTGTCCAGACATAGGCGAGGGAAAGGGCAATGGACAGCATCCGGAAAACTCGTGAAGGGCCGGGTGACAATGGATGATACACAAGTTTGACTGCAAATGATGCGCTTTTTGATCCGTGTTGCAATCCACAAAAAAGATAGAATGGTTAAATTGTGAAGCTATTTATCTGAATATTCTATTCTATTTCTTGGGGGTGCCAAAAATGACATGTAAATTAAAACAAATGGTTTCTCGCCACTGTCCAGCCAACCTTTGACAGATGGCCATGGAGATACTGTAAAGATGCGATATATATTACATATACCGTAATACCCTGAATAAAGGGGATGTCACCTGGTATATTATAGCTGATTGGAAATTGCTTTTAACACCTCATCACCTATATATTCAGATTCATCTTATCCAATATTAAACACCAACATTTGAGGGTCCCAAATATGTGGTTTCATCCCCGACATCCACCATGATTTCTGGGATTTTTGGGTTCCACCTGCCCTCTAATTGGTGTAAAAGTTATAGGGAATCCTGGTTGTGGATAAAACAATAAACCATGCCCCAGTCATCACCATGTTTTTGATGGTATTTTTGTTCCATTCGTGGGTGGTTTATGACTTTGTTTTACCCTCATCTTGTTTCATCAGTTCCCATTCTCTCCATGATTCTCCGTGGCAGGCCCTGGGTCTTGTACATGGACTCGACCCTGAAGAACCTCACATCGCAGCTACGGGAGGCGTCGCTGTCAATAGGCTCAGATGATTGGGGGAATCTCCTTTCAAATCAATGAAGCCTATGAAAATTGTATCCTCCAATAAACTAACATGGCTATGGAAAATGGCCCGTTTGTAGTTGATTTACCCATTAGAAATGGTGATTTTCCATGTCCATAGCTATATTAGTTCACCAGAGGGTAAAAAAAATGTAAATGCTGTTTCTATCTCATTTGAGGGCAGGGTTTTGCTACACGTTAGTACTGAAATATCTTGCCATTTGAGTAGATTATGTTTTTTCTCGAACATCTACTAACCATCGCCTTGTGCCTGGGCAAAGATCCTGTGATCCTGGAAATCTTGAGATCTTCATATAAAGTTGTTTGAATAGTTTCTGTGCATTCGAAACCTTCAGCGTTTCCATATTCACCTAAATTGTTAAGCGCAAGTTGAATTTACTTCCATATGTACAGATACATACATACATTACATTACATTGCATTGCATTGCATTGCATTGCATTGCATTGCATTGCATTACATTACATTACATTACACTACATTACATTACATTACATAACATACATAACATTACTTACTTACTTACTTACATACATACATACATACAAACATACAAGCATACAAACATACATACATACATACAGACAGACATACATACATACATACAGTAATACATACATACAGTAATACAGTAATACATATATACAGTAATACAGTACATACTTACATCCATACATACATCCATTACATTACGTTATACTACATACATACACATACACATATACATATACGTATATATATATATATACATATAAAAATATATATATACATATGCATATGCATATGCATGTACATGTACATATATGTGTATAACATATTCAATACATGTTTCGAGCACTATACGCCTCTTTGTTTCTATCGATAATTTCTATGCTGTTGGAATAGATCCGTTGTGATTTTTGTTCGCCTAAGCAGACACAAGACATCCTGTCTTGGGTCGCCGTGTTGCCTTCAATGCAGGCACATCAGTTGGCAGCTGAAACGTTAAGCCGGCGGTGTTTTGCCATGGGGCTGTCCTAAAATGGGGGATCCCGAACAGCTGGTTGGTTGATTTACTGTAATGGAAAATCGTAGAACATCGATCTATATGAATGATTTAGGGGGTACCCGCATCTCAGGAACCCCCCAAAATGATAAACAAAAAACATGGGAGGCATGGGACCTTCAATTTCATTGTAGATACGTCATGGATTTTAATGGGAGGCCATCATTCAAAATCTTGCTCCAACAGGTACATAGCACATAGCCAGAAGCGCGGGGTAATGCGTGATTTTTGCTATACATACTTATGCTTAGCCAATTTGCCCCCCCTTGTATCCAGTGTGTTGGGATCAGCCCTGGAAAACGGCCAAAGAATTGATCGTTCAACATCTTCGGAGCAGCAAAGAATATGGATGAATGTATAACCAACGAGCAGCCAACATCGTGATTTTGTGCATTTGTTCAGTTTTGATCAACTTTTGCATGCTGTCAATTTCTGGCTGTAGGGCGAACTGTTGGAAGCCCCAGCAAAATACATATTGATTTCTAACCAGCAACTGACCCGCGGAATGGATGATTTTAAGCAACAACATTGTCATTTGCCCAGAACAATTTGAACAGCTGGTCGCTTGAGCAGCCTTGGAAAACTTGGAAGAGGGAAATGTAGATGGATTAGTGACTAGTGGTTTTTATGATATCCCATTCCAGAAACCTGAACAAAATTAGCTGATCGTAAGTTAAATGGCTACAAGCCATTTGTTGCTCAAGTCATTTTGGTTGCGAGACCCGTCCCAGGGTAGAAATTTCCAATTCACAGTGCTTTGTACTGCAATGGCAGATCGCAAGCTCATTTCGTGCATCGGATATATATAGCCTTCGGTTATAGCCACAAAGCAGGGGAGAGTTTCAATTGCCCAGCATCTTTGGCATGGTTTATATGCTTTGACCCAGGAGCAAAACGAGAATGAATGCGTGAGCATTGCGTGGCTTAGATGAGCAGGAAGGAACATCTCCCGATAGACTGGTCACCTCTGAAGACTTGCATATCCGCCCAGGCACCCTTTCAAATGCGGCCCCGAGCATTGATGCGAGGTCCTCCGTAGACCGCCCATCTGCAAGCTGGAACAGATGTGAGACACGAGGAGAAGTGCCAGCGTCGATAAGTCCGAAGACGTGAGCTTGAGAAAAGGGCTGGATTGGATCGTGTTGTATAGTGTAGTCTGCCTTCTGCCTTCCAAAAAAAGATCCTTCTGATGGCTTGCCCCTTTCACATGCACTGGTAGATGGTACCCAGTTTGCGGAACTCATTCGTTCCTGTGCGCAATCTACATTGCTTGTTTCCTGTGCAGTTGCCATTGTGATTTTCGTTTGTCAGCGATTTGTCAGTTCAATTCGTCACATGCACTGAGTCACGATGTTGCCTCCGAATCGCTTGTTTCCTGCGCAGTTGCCATTGTTATTTTTGTCAGTGATTTGTCAGTTAAATTCGTCACATGCACTGGGTCGCGATGTTGCCTCTGTGTTTCGTGACCGCATGCTCACCTCTGCCTCTGGCAGTCTCACTTGACGAGATGGCGATGGAGCAACTCTGGAGCCAAGCGCCAACCACCTCAATTACACCACCTCAACCACCTCAATTACGCCAACCATGGTTGAAAACCAATCTGTGGTTCCCTTTTCTTAATTACTTAATTAGGACACAACATGACACAACTATGATGGAAGAATTTCGCTGCCAGGTGGAGTTGATGGTCCAGTTTCAGGCGCTTCGCGGGCTTGGCAGATGTAATTATTTCACCCAGTGGAAGTTCGCCAAACCTCGGTCTGGCTGATGTATAAATCTAGCAACATGGTGGCTATTTTGATGTAACTTTGTGGCATGACAAACTGGCCACAATTTCAGCCTGATTTGTGTTGTGTCGAAGCTTGGATCGCAAGTCAGCCACCGAAAAAGATCGGTCAATACCTCAATACCATGCTTCAAGATGCCACCTCAACCTGGGGTCTTGAGAAGGAATGGGATACCTGGGGTCTTGAGAAGGAATGGGATTTTGGTTGACCTTGCTCTCAACATGATTTACAGCGCCCTCTCTGGCCAACTAAGTGCCAGCTGTTGGTCCACTTTTGGATGATCAAGTCTACACGTTTGATGCTTAAACCCAGCATGTTTCATGGTGAGTTCATGTCAAATCCTAATGGTTTATGGTGAAATCAAGTTAAATCCACCATGTTTTGATGGTTCGACCCACCATGTTGGAGGGGTGAGCCCACAATGTTTGATGATGATGATGATGACGATGATGATGATGATGGTGATGATGATGATGACGACGACGACAATGATGATGCTGATGACGATGATGATGATGATGATGACGATGACGATGACGATGATGATGATGATGGTGATGATGATGATGATGATGATGCTGTTGCTGCGTTGTTTTCCTTTCTTTCTTGGAATTCCCGGGGCCGCCCCAGGATTCCCTTAGCAAGTTCCGTGTGCAACGTCATGTGGGCGTCCTGGCCATTGAGGGCCGCCAGCTGCGAGACGAACTGCAAACCGTGCCCCGTGTGGAGTTGGGTCTCTGCACTTGGAAGGCAGTTAGTACAAGGTGCTGCCCCGGATTGTTTTTTTGATGTTTTCAATTTAGGCCCATTTAATCCAATTTACCAATTGCCAATTATATAACCCACTGGAATGAACTTTAGATGTTACCAATGCATGTAGACCAATGTAAAATAATTTTACGCGGTTTTACACAGTGTTACCATTTTTACCGATTTAAATCATTCACCATACCCCCGGTTTAGGTATAGTTAAGCTTAGCCAACCATGGGGCACCACAATGTAGTGCCAACATACAGTGTCTTTTTGGGAAACATGTTGCGGGGCTAGTTTGGCATGCCACTTGTGGTTGTTCAATGGAGGTTCCATTCATATGCTTCTGGGCAACGGACTATGGGTAGTAGCACATTCAGAAACAGACCCGACAAGAAAGGTAATTGAGGTTAATCAAGCAAGGCAAGTAAAGTCAAGAATGGAGGAACTCCTTCTTTTCTTGCGGGGGTGGATGAGGTTTCTGTGAAAGACGCCTGTTTTGGCAGGCTCCACCGGTACCTCAGATAGAAGCCCCACCCTAGCCGCCCTGCCCTCGTGGCCGTGGCAGCGTCAAACGCGAAGAAGAGAAATGGCGAGAACCACCGACAGCGGCGGTAGCTGTGGCCATGGGACATGATTTCGCCTCCGGAATCGCCAAACTGGTGCCTTGGCTCAGCGCAGGAGTGGCGATTGGCGCAGTTGAGACATTCTGAGACTATCTCTTGAGACATGTTTTTTTGGCATGATCGGCCCAATGGAATGCTACCCCTAAATTTAAACATGATACCCCAAAAATTGCCATGTCCAATGTGAAGACCATCCAGGCCCTATTCTGAGGTTCCATGTTAAAATTCGCGGGTGGCCGAAGGAAGTTTAGAAGTCAAACTTCCGACAATATGGACAGATGGAAAAGCAGAGGTGGCAAGAGTCAGAGAGGAGAAGAGAAGAAGAGAGAAGAGAAAGAGTCAGAACAAAGAAGATGCAGGTGCGCGAAAAGTTAGGAAAGTCGCGAAACACTATGTTGTTCCAATGATTTGTGGCTCCGGAGGGTCGAAAAGTAGGCTCGCTAAAGCGGCAGATGCGGAGCCATCTGGCCAGATGAGAGATGAAAAAATGCACGCTGTTGTGGCGCGAAGCACATGTCGAAGTCAAAAGCGGAAAAACATGAGGTGTTCGGAACACTTTTGGACGTTCGGATGTCGTTTTGCGTGGCAGGCACGAGGGATTCACTACACTACACTACACTACACTACACTACACTACACTACACTACACTACACTACACTACACTACACTCCACTACAACTACAACTACAACTACAACTACATTGCTCTACACTACACTCCACTAATTACATTACACTACAGTAAATTACACTACAATACACTACGCTCCACTACACTACACTACACTCAATTAAAAACTACACTACACTACACTACACTAGCTACAACTACAACTACACTACATTCCACTACAATACACAAATTATACTACACTACACTCCACTTCACTTCACTACACTACAGTCAATTACACCACACTAAAACTACAACTATAACTACAACTATAACTACAACTACAACTACATTACACTACACTAATTAATTACTGTACATTGCGGTACACTAACTGCATTACATTCCACTACGTTACGCTACACTACACTAACTACAACTACTACTACAACTACATAAGACTATACACTACACTGATTACATTACACTGCATTGCACTACACCACACCACACTACACCACACCACACCACGCTAAGTACAACTACAGCTGCAACTACAACTACGCTACTTTAGACTACACTACACTAGAGTACACTACATTTCACTACACTGCATTACATTACACTACACTCATTACACTACACTCATTACAAATGCAACTGCGACTACGCTATATACACTAATTACACCCCACCACACCTACAACTCCACTACGCTACAACTACAACTACAGCTGAACTACACCACACTGCATCCAGCAGTTGTGGGTGAGGTGACCGACCAGGTGACCACTGCAACCATTGCAACCATTCTAAAAAACACAACTCCAACCACCTTTGGGTCCACCTATTTTTGAAACTTCCGCCACCGCCTTGTGCGGTATTACTGGTATTCATCAAATTTATCCGGATTATCCCAATTCTCATTATATTTCCATATGCATTACATTCCTCTATGCCAAGATTGTTAAATTTACCATTTCTGTTGCCAAAACCTCCACCAAATTCCCATGAAAAAGAATTAAGTCCCCAATTTCTGTTGCTTATTTCCCTGAAAGATTGCCATTTTGTAGCTATAACCATTCGTTGACCCCGTTGAGAGTCAGAGAGGCTGGAAAGCGTGGACCTGGTCCAAACTGCCACTGCCGTGAAGGCCAGGCACATGGGTCTGTATCATAGATTTATTGACTTGTCTATAAATAAATAAATATATATATATATATATATATGGTACCCCCCCCAAGACCGACCTTTTTGCTGCCTTGACTTCTTTGACACCTATCCAACTTGCAATGGCGTTGCAATGCCATTGCAAGTTGGATGGATTCAAGATTCAAGATTCAAGATTCCTACGGACTCTTTCCAGCAAA
>Ga0126342_10006932_pt1 | contig 20182 bp, 6 predicted proteins | sample Cyp1metagenome_FD_92528 | JGI IMG/M metagenome (GOLD analysis project Ga0126342, IMG submission 92528) | Coral microbial communities from Lord Howe Island, Old Settlement Bay, Australia - Cyphastrea 1 metagenome | ecosystem: Host-associated > Invertebrates > Cnidaria > Coral ...
CAGTGTGCAGTGTGAGGTGTGGAGTGTCGAGGGAAGGACACGGTCGGGACAGGTTGTCTTGGAACTATAGGTCATTTATGTTTGGGAAACTTCCGCCCCCGGCTTGCCCGGGTCTATGTTATAGACGGCACATAGAAATAGATGATTTTCCCAGCTAGGAACCTCCATTGATAAGGGATTTTCCAGTGGCTGTGTTAGTCAGAACCAGATGGTAAAAATTACTAAAGTGGATATAAATGATTGATTTTCCTAAGTCTTGGAGGTACCCCCACTTATCATCCAGTCTTTTATTTTGGCATTTTCCATGGCTATGTTAGTCATAACCAGATGGTAAATCACCATTAATTCACTATTAGCCATTAATAACTTCCATTAACCACCATTAATCACTATTAATCACCACTAATCAACAACTTTGGGCATCCCCCATAACAAAACGGACACCTCCACATCTCCCACCTCATCCAACTCGACCATGAGATCTGTATCCCAGGGCAGCTCACTTGGAACTGATCTTTGCGGCGCCTGGCTGTAAATGGTGATGAAAAAACCAAGGAAAACGGTGGTTTAACGGTTTAAGCTTCAAAAAATGGTGGTGTAACTATCCAAAATTGTGTTTTAACGTGTTGTAACCTGATTTAACTAACAACAATAGCTTGGTTGAAAGGAACATGTACAAGAAACCATCATTTCCCCAGTAAATTGTGGGTTTTTCCTATGCCATTCTGGGAGGCTTGATCAAGAACAAAGCTGGGATGTCATGGGCCAAAGTTGGGAGATACTTGGGAAACCCCAAGAGATTGATAGCTTCTAATCCACCTGCAAATATTCTCGGTGGACAACTATGGATATGTAAACCGGATTAAGCCGCCTATAGCCCACCTATGAACAACCTGTAACCTGTAACCCACACTCCCCGACGTTGCATGTGGCCCTTCGGGGACCACCAGTTTCAGAAAAGAAGTTGGTCGACTATTGTTCCGGGGCTTACCCTCTGGTAAACGTCTACATAGCTATAGAAATCACATGTTTTAATGGGTAAATCAACTATTTCGACTGGGCCATTTTCAATAGCGAACTGTTAGTTTACCAGAGGGTATATACGACTCAATATACACGTGAACATCATAGCCCGTGAGCTGGGAATACGGGAAAGGAATCTTTATTGAGCAATATTGAGCAACCAGGTAACCATTACTTCGATTTTTCCTTTGGTTTTGTGACACAGTGCACATGTAGATAGCTTCCAAGCATGACAAAATACAATGTCCCCAAATGATCTCCATAGTTTCTATTGTTGAACCAAGTGGTTGACCAAGAGCCCGGAAAAGTTCTCGCCGTTACCCAAACAGGATGGTGAGCTCTACTTCAACGACTGAAGCCGCGCAGAGTCGAGCAGGGTCTGCGCACCCCAGTCACGATCCGCGGGGAACAACCAAACAAGCTATTTATAAATGGACATATAGGATTGCCCCCCCAATTATAAGTTGGTTTACAAACCACAAAAAACTACTTCGTTATATCAGTTATATCTACCATAAAGCATAGAATCATAGAATTGAGCCATTCTTTATTAGCAACGCTTCACGCTATCTTGAGGGGCCCCATCCTGTACCCCAGTCCATTGCATCTTCGATACCTTCAACGCCTGCAACAGGTCCAACTCCTCTACCGTCTCGGCGGGAACCGCGAGAACCTGCGTTGTCAATACGCAGGAGGGTAAAATACGCCGATGAATTCCAATGTGTACATCTATATCTATATCTATACCTATATCTATCTATCTTTCTTTCTATCCACCTATGCATCTATCTATCTATCTATCGTTCTTTCTTTCTATCTACCTATGCATCTATCTATCTAACTACAGTATCTGTGTGTCTGTCTATCTAGCTACCTGCCTATCTACCTATCTACCTGTCTACCTATCTACCTATCTACCGATCCATCCATCCATTCATCTATCTTTCTGCCTGTGTATCTATCCATGCATTTACCTAAAATATACATGTATATATTCCTATATATAGTTATATATATATACAGTTCTATACATGGCATTTGTGTGCATTATGTAGTGTATGCCTACAATCTGCAAACATGAAAAACAACAACATATAGCTTCAATTGTCCTATCATATGAATTTTGTGCATTTCACATCAAGTGGGACTTCCTGCAATACATGCACCCAAGAAAAAAACACAACACTACCCTCAGGTAAACTAACAAAACTATGGAAAATCACAATATTTATTGGATAATTCAACTATAAATTGCCATTTTCAATAGCTATGTTAGTTTACCAGAGGGTAGTCGTATCCATTGATGTTGGTTCTTTACCACAATTAGTGCAGGTCCTGTTCAAAAAAAACGGTACAGTTAGCGGAGGGCACTACATTTCCAACATTCCATCCGGGCAATGCTGCGTAGTATATTTGAATAATGCGTTATACATTTTGTCAAAATGGGCATTGTCGGGTATGAACCAAGGCAATACAAACTAATGCCCATTATGGGAAAACCCTTTGAATCTCATGATATTGGCCAAAAAAACAAGGTTATCTCAACTGCCATCCTCAGTAGCATTTGGAATGCCATTATTGGATTAGCCATTCTTGCATTTTCCTCAGTAGCATTTGGGATTGGGAATGCCACCATTGGATTATCCTAAAATTCCTAACCATTTTCATTGGTATCATCCCAGTAAGTGATTCATAACCCTTCTATAACCGGGGATATTCCACATATAACTGGGTTATAATATCAATATGGTGCAATATGCGGGTTTCCATAAATACCCGAAAATGGGTGGTTTGTAGTGGAAAATCCTGTTAAATTGGATGAGTTGGTGGTACACCCATGACTTATAGCCACTTACAAATGGCTATACCATGCCATCTATAAAGCAATTTATATAATAAATGGTTTACCTAAGCCGCTTAAGCCTATACCCGAATATAACCTCCATCCATGAAATACCCTGTTTGGCTATACCCATCCAACCAGCCTATACCCGGCTGCTGAGACGCTCCGAAGTCAGTAGCTTTTATGGATGGTTTCCCAGGTCATGGGGTACCCCCAAGCTCGCTGGATGGTTTATAATGGAACATCCGAAAATCAAATGAATGATTTAGGGCTACCCCCATGATATATATATATTCTATGTACATGTATATAATTTTGGCCACAAATATGTGTATATAGTGTGTATATATATACATGTTTATGTACATGTTTGTGACTAATATATCTATACGCTGCACCATTCCCCCAGCCCGCAAGGTATCCCTTCAGCAGAAGGGGAAAGTAAATTCCAGTCCCGGAATAATTTGCATCTTTTCCGTGGGAGTTACTAACTATAATGTGCGTAAAACAATAACAAACCATCCATTTGGGAATGGTTTGTACCACCTATAAAAAGAGTGATGACTGGGGGGTGGTTTATGACATTGTTTTACCCACATTATTACATTATTTTCACATACCAAAGGGGAATTACCCCTATAAATCAACCATGTTTGGGTACTGTTAACCATATATAATCCATATTTATGACATTGTTTTACCCACATTAGAAATAATCTTCAGACTTCGTGGCACCTTGTGGTTTCCCAGTCGCCCACAAAACGCCTCTGGGCTGTGGCTCTTGAGCCAGTCCCAGCGAAGTTCCTCGAAGGTGACGTATGGAACTTTTCCTCGGTTTAGCCATGCACAAAGAGGGGCGAACAAGATCATCGGATAACATGGCATAACGTGGTGGACATCTAAACCATTACTAGATAATATATGATAATATGATCCTATAGTTGAATCAACTATCTATGCTTCTAATGGGATAGTACGATATTATATGAGATAACATAGTGGTTTACTAAAACATTGCGAATTGCGAGATAATATGGTTGCATAGCTGTGTTAATCTGCTTCTAATGAAGTAAAAGATATGAGATATTATGGTGGAAAAGCTGAAATATTGCCAGATAATTGCTTCTAACATGCCAATGGGGCAATACCAGATAACCTGGAATATGATATCGACGATATAATAATAATATCGGGTAATTTTGCCACTTGGATCTGTGGGACCCAGAAATGATCTGTGTAAAGGTTAGAATTCATACATTCCTATTGTTGCTGTGAAAAAAACATATTAGTCCCATCAGTATCCCATTCATATGGTAAAACATCAACGAGAGACATTACATTAGATCTTGGCAAATCAACACATTTCACTCACCTGAACAGCCATTTGGTTATGATTGCCTCTATACTAAAACCATGCCAGGCTTGGGTCACAGGGTGACCGGTCACTAGAAGTTGTTACCGTGGAGGGGTGGCTCGCGAGACTGTTTCACAAGGCTCAGGGTCCATGACAGAATCGTCGACTTGTGCACGTCGACAGAATCGGGAAAGTTGACATGCGTTCGCTTTCCGCTATTGGCAAGAAGTGTCCTCTATATCTTTTTTAACAAGAGACACCGTTTTTGGGGCTCCACATAGAGCTCTTGCCCAAGGTTACACAGAAAGGGGAGCAGTTTCAAACAACACAGTTCTGGGTAAATTATAATATTTCACTATATAACCTGAATTAAGGCCATTTCGGGATGATTCCCCTTACTAACCATGATTTCCAGTGAGGTCGCAGTGAGGTCGCTATAATTTACCCTCTCAATCGCAGCTGGGAGTCGCAGCCTAACAATGTGAGACTGCGCCCAAAACTGCCACCGTCTTGGTGGCATTTGATGGCTTCCGTTGCAACTCTAAGATGATCCAAAACTAATTAATTGTAAAGGCTTCTTTCGCCACTGTCGCATGTCCTTGAGTTTTTTTCGGGCAGCCATCGCCCGGTTCTTCCATTCACCCTTCAGGTCCTCCTTCAAAACCTTGTATTGACCTTCAGACATGATCCAATCAACGTCCGGAATCGCAGTGATGGCTGTTCCTTGATGGTCACGTAGGAAGGGTCGAAGCACATCGTGCACCCAAGCTTGATAGGGAAAGGATGGGCGCTGAGCAAATCCACTAGTGAAGATCTGAGCCCCTTGCACAAACAAAGATTTCACAAGTTTCCTGTCGTAACAAGGCCAGATATCAGTTGATAACAAACCAGTGAACTGCAAATAAAAGATGGCAAAGGTATTGGCAAACTCTGAGAACTTCACTCCGTATGCCTCAACCTGCTGTCGACTTTTGAAGGGAATCAAGTGTTCCCTACCATGGTTATCACTCCTTCGCAATGGGAAAAACATCTCTGAGTACCGCATGAAGGATAAAACCAGTTCGTACCACGAAATACCTATGGTGGCAAGCTCATCATTGCTCGCTTCTTTGGGCCAACGAAACTGCTGCATCCAACTGAGCATATGTGCTGCTATCGTAGGTCCCCAGGCAGTATGGCGTGTCCAGTTAAGAACAATGTTAGGAGCAACCCAACAGTCCACCACATGGTATTCTTTGAGAGCATCCCATTTGGATGTTTGCACCGGTTCAAGAGTGTCTTCTTTCTTCTGTTCTTGCTGCAGTTGCGCCATTCGCTTTTGTGCATCTAGGTGGAATTCGAAAAGCCTCCTAAGGTGTGTCTGTTGCTCCCATTGGTTAAGGCAAGCCTCCTCAAGTGTAGCTACAACCCCAGGAAAACAGTGTTTACAAGCATGGATAGCACTGTCATTGGCCAACTTATTACCCAGGTGCATGTACTGCTGCAAAAGTGACAGATCGGTTCGTCCTTCAGCATGAGCCTTGATTTTGTGAAAGGTCCTACTCCCCAAATGCCAAACCCGCCAAAGCCTGATCAGCAAATCAAAATAAGGTGCTGCTGCTAGTTCACTTATATCTGTTGCTGTTTCCTAAAGCCGTAGGAGCCGCAGTGTGGTGGCAGAATCAGTGTAGATAACAGTGTTACAATACCTTTCCATAACCACTACAATGGCAAAAATTTCGGCTCGGTGGATGTCTTGCAGGCCAGGTAGCCTGCCGGCAATCAAGGTTTTCAGGCTAGCTGGCATCTCACCAGTTTGTTGATACTGTATGACTTGGTGGCAGCGTTCAGCATCCGAGGTGGCACAGTCAAGTGCCACCGCAAAGGCCGCATATCTGAACTCTGGCAAGGAAGGATGAAAACAAGACCCATCTGTAAACATGGTTATGGCATGGCCTCGTTGGTCCAGGGATTGCAAGTGAAAATGCAAGTTGGCTTCAATCTGCGGTTCGACTTGGAGCCATTGCACTGTGAAAAGGCATTCTCTGGCTTCATGGCAAAAAACCACTGGCAAATCCCCCATTGCTGACCCTGACTGCTCAATCCAATCAAAGGTTGATTGGTGCTTGGTTCGGAGGTCTTGGAGTGCCTGACAAGTCAGTGCTCTATGCTCTCTGGTGTCAAGTTCACCACAGTGTTGGCATCTAGGATCTACCAGGTCATCCCAGGCTGCTTGTTGTGACCTGGTTTGAAAGGCCCCAGCTATTTCATTAACTAACTTGACTTGCTGTGCAGAGTTAAACTTTCGCAACACCTGTACAGTGGATAAACGGCATATGGGCGGCAAACCTCGAAGTGCCTTTCTGTCAGTGAATGTCATGATTTGGTCCTGCCACTGCATCTGACACAGGCGCAACAGGGTGTTGATCCCGATCTCCAGGAATGGAAGCTGGACAAACCCATTGATCGCAAGGATGCCTTTCCTACCCAACTGCCATCCAAACTTACACAAGTGGTATTTAAGAACCCCTGCCGGTCCCTTGCATTCATGCGCAGCCCCGTTGTGACAGGCAACCATGTTAAAGAATCTTTCCTTTTCTATGGCTGTGGCTCTGAGAAGGAATCTCCTAGCTGAAAGGATTACTCGTTGCATCAGAACTAACTGGGGATCCTGCACTGCGGGGGTGCAGTGAATGGCAATGGCTGAGTTCCTACTGACACTGGCCCCAAAGAGTGCATTAGCTACTGCAGTTCTTAACTGGTCCATGTGTTGGCTGCCAACAGGAACAAGTTCCATACCGTACAAGGCCACTGGATAGATCCCAGCTGTGATGAGGCGCGCTTTGGAGTGCAGTGGCTCAACTTGTCCCTCCAAACGTTGGAGGCGTCTATTGGCTTTTTGCAACCGGTCCCTAAGCTTGCCCAAACGTGAATTACCTCTGTAGGTTAACTGTGCCCCAAGGTCCATTGCTGAAAGCATTTCAGGGACATGTTCTTCAGGTGCTTCTTTTTTGACTGCTGCTTTCAAAGTGGAGATGTGTTCTTTGTGAGTGCTCCACAACCATGATTTGCGCCAATCAATGATCATGTTGAGAAATTCTGCCATTTCCTTGGTAGCCCTTAAGGCTGGTGCATGTTGGGACGCAATGGTGGTACTCCAGCCCCAATTGTCCGCAAAAGCACTGGGCGCCAAGGCATTGGTATGTCGCTGAATATGTTGAATCCAGGCATATGCGATGGCTAGCATAGCAGTTACACTCATGGGATCTCCCTCAGGCAAACCATTGTTAGTGGTGCAGGGTAAGTTATTTAACCCTTGAACAGTCCATGTGCGTGTCAGGTTATCGAGTGAACTTTTCCAAACCTGTATCACACTAACTGGTATTCCAATGGCTTGCATGATCATACCTGCACTGTTTCTACAAATGGTATTGAAGCATCTTTTGAGATCAAGGGCAAAACCTGACTGACAAGTCCCCGTAGCATGGGCCCATTCCAAGAGAAACTGCTGGCAATACGTGGCATCGCCAGGGCCCCGGCCAGGCAAGAATCCGGTGACTTCCCGCGGCATTTTTTGGCTTAGCTTTTTGAGCAAGACTCGGGTGATCACTTTACTCCAAAGTCGATAACATTGGGCTAAGACAGTGATGGGCCTATACTCATGGATACGGGGTTTATCCACTTTTGGAACAGGGGTAGTTTTTGCTATCATCATCCAAGGGGGAAAAACCGAAAGGTCTAGCAAGATATCTTTTAGGTGGTCAATAGCCTGGATTGGGAGGCTTTGTAGCTCTGACGCACTAATTCCATCAATGCCTCGTGCACTTTTGGGATTGAGTGTGCGCACTGCTTGGTACCACTCTTGGCTATCCTGGTAGTCTAATTGTTGGTCTCCCAAAAGGTTGGGGGGGTAATGGATCATTTGGTGAAAGGCAGCAGGTGGCTGCAATTTTTCCCTGGGCAGGGTCCAGTATTGGTCCCAATATTGCTGCAGGGCCTCCATTACCGCATTGGGGTGTGTGATGACAGTGTTTTGAACTATCTCACACTGCTCTAGTTCAGGCAATTCTCCATGCAGTCTTACTGTTAAGCAATGACTATCTTGTGCTACCATGGTGGCTGGAATGTCATGTACATGTAAGATCGCATCTGGCTTAAACTGGGCAGCACTGTGACAGTAAACCAAGGTGGTGTCATCCGGTTGTGGTACGGTGATGGCTGTGTCCACAAGTTGGTTTTGGATGTCATATACACCCGGTTGGGTCGGGTCACGAATGCGGGCAAATGCTCTGGAATTCCCTTGACACTTATAATCCAAACTACGTCTGTATTCAACCTTATCTTTCCATCTCTGTTTGTCAATCCAGAGTGAATGATTGGTGTCATGCTTGGCAAACTGAAGGATTAAGTCAAGGACAGCAGGATTTGGTAATCGCACTGGGAGAGGTCCTATTTCAGGAATATTTTGTGCCCAACGCAAAAAATTACCCTGAAAAGCCTTACATTTTTGGATGGCATGCCACAAATCCCATGCTTGAACATGCTGTGCCTGCTGCCAGTCCCCCTTACGCAGGAGATAAAGCAAGGCCTGCAGCCGTCTGATTTGCTTAACTTTGGCCTGTGTGTTGTACGTGTGAACCTCAACATCTGGCTGGTAGTCACCTGGGCGACCCTGTTTGAAGTGTGACTTGATTGGCAATTTCACAAGTGGTGCTGGTTGGCATCGTCCACGGTATCTTTTGGGCATGCTGATTGTGTTTTGGAAGCTACAATCTTTTCCTTTCATCTGGAACCAGCGGTAGGCCAAATCGGCTGCTTGTTCCACCTGCTGGCCCCATGCAGTGAGGTCTGTTGGCGGACCCTGTTGTTGCGTCACAGCATGATAAGCTTCATGCAACGCATTATCATGCATTGGCAGCTTCAAAAAGGTCTCAGGCATGCGAAAACACTGGACAAAAGCATCATCGGCACCAAGCTTCAAGTCGAATGTCACAACTTTATGAGTATCAAAGTATTCATCAGGAAGCACCTGAACAGCTACAACCGAACTTATGATACGGGGGCAAAAAAGGGCATTGTCAGGGTATGTTACACCCCGGCATGTTGGCGGCATCTGCTGACCATAGATACTTTGATAAGCATCACGAAGGTCCCAATACCCTTGTTGTTTAAGTTGCCCTCCGGCAGCCCATTTGAAAGGATCCCCATTAAAATCCCCCAAGAAAATGCAAGGCAGTGGTAACAAATGGCTGGCCTGTATGGCGGCTTCAAGAAGATCATTGTTGAATGTTCCTGTACCATTTGCAGTCGTGGGCAATGCATAGATGATGAGGATTTGAATGTCTATTTTACCCAGGGTAACGACGACATGTAGAATCCTAGATGTGGCTTCCCATTCCGGTGGTATGGTGCCCTGTGCCATTCTGATACGGTGGTTGGACAAACAGGCAACTCCAGCTGCTTTACCTCTTTTTGAGGCAGTACCATCTGTTTTAGGCCTGTGATCAGAAACAGGGGTCGACCATATTGTTCGGCGACAGGCAGGTCTGATTGCATTTGCAAAGCTTTGCTGTGCGATTTGAGTCGCCGAGGTTTCCGAGGCTGTGACTACATCAAGCTGGTGTTGTGCAATCAACTGCTTATATACCTGAGCTTTGGAGTAAATACTCGTTGGATTGGTTATGGCAAACCTGAAGGTGGCGTCTGGACATGGTCCTGGGTTGGCAGCTTCTCCCAGTCTGTGCAACTTGGCATAACTACCCCAGGATGGTGCCAAAATGGCAGGTCGAGAAAAACTCTGGGCTGTACATGTCGAATCATCTAGTGAGTGCTGTTCAAAATATTGTACATGAGAAATTGCAATACTAGGCATTCCATCTTCTTCGAAATGGCAAAAGTGTGAGTAGACCCCCAGGTCTCGGCCGCCACCTGTGACGCACTGGTGACATTCTGCAGAATGTTTTTGACTCTCAGTGTTATGGCTACCAGGTGTTTCGGACCAGCAAAAAAACTGGGACTGAGTACCACAAAAACCACTTTTACAGGAGCCCCGGAAACTTATGGGCTGATGGCAAACGTTTGGCACCTCGGGTGTTTGAACATCTCTGTTTGGAGAGATGATTTGAATTAAATGCACATCTTCCAGTGGCTAGTCAATCATCCATGTCCTCAGCATCGGCTGGTGCTGATCTTTTGTTGTTCATGAACAGATGTTTGAGCTCCTGGAACTTCTCGTCCATCGTTGCTTGGTAATGATGCATTGATTTCGTGAGAGCAGTATCAACGGTATGCTCAATATGCTTGAGCGCTTTGTCCATTTTGCAAAGGTTGTCCTGCTCACGTTGGGCTGCTTGTTTGAGTTGGCTTTCCACATGCTTTGTGTGGACTGCCTGTGCCTGCGTCAACTGGTCAATGCTGGCCTGCATCGTGGCAATCTTGGCATCCTGCTCCAGGAACCTTTTCTCTGTGGGCCCCTGTTGTGGTGGCATGGCTGAGCTTGTTGTTTTGGATACACCCTTGTGTGGGCCATAGTTTGCCCATGGATCTTGACCCAATTCCAAGTGCCCGGGATCAGCATGTGCAGTTGCTTGTGGCTTGGGGCGAGGGCCTAACAATATCTTCTCTGGACCTTGCTGGTCCCTCGGCGGCAGCAATCTGGCTAGGATGGGGTTTGAATTGAACATTGAGATGCCTTCAGGAATGTCAGCCTCTGCTCGAACCAACCAGGTTTGTGGTCCAAGGGCACGGATGGGGCATGCATCCCACTTCATTGTCTCAACCCAGTTCTGCAACATAAGCTTCGTGCAACCAAAAGGGAGGTTCTGCAGCTTGTACACTTTATCCCCTGGTGTGTTTTGGGGGGGGGTGACTCCCGGCATCAAAACTGCCCATGCTGCGTCATATTTGTCCTGGTGGAATCTCAATCCATAACCCTTACCTTGTCTACCCCTCACTAGGCCAACGCAAGCCTGGCACTTGGTGGAGAGTGATGTGATCTTTGGAACATCACCAGGGATCCAAATGACTTTGTATGCCGGATTCAACCTACCAACCTGTGTCTTTGGCGTGAGGAACAAACGGTTGAAACCTGACCTGATGAGAAGTCTTTCCATCATGGCATCCTCTACCGTCATATGTACCTGAACAGTCATGGCTTGGATCGGAGTTGCAGGTGAGCGATTATGACGCAAGGATTTGCCCCAAACCGCTTGGATGCCCATGGACAGGCCTTCTGATTCCAACTGCTTTCTCACAAATGTCACCGGGTTGGTGGTGATTGACCTCCAGTCATCCTCTTGCCAATCTTCCCTGTACATGGTAACCGCTACGAGACTACAGGTTTCCGATGGTACTTGTTTCGGATCACCTTGCTTGTGCTGAATGGCCTTTGCTCCAAGCTGGATCATCGTGGCATTGATGAGCACCATTTGATGGTCATTGTTGAGACACGGAAAAGTGACTTCTTCCGAAACCAGGGCACTATGCACATTGATTGGGCCAACTACAAGCACTCCTAGTTCATCGGCACTAATCTTCTGTCCCTCTCTCACCCACACTTCGGCCTGTGATGGTGTTTGGATGCAGATGCCACTTGCCTGTGGTACAATTTGGTTGACCTGTGCCAAGGTTGAGCCATCCTCTTTGGTGAAAAATCCATCAACCAAAGTATAGTCAGCTGGATTGAGCTTGAAATCCAAGGCACGTTTTTTCCTCTTCTGACTGGCGGACCCAGGCAGCTCATTGCCTGACTTTGACTTACCAAGGTCTGGGATGGTGATTCCTGCGTCTTTGCATAACTGCAGAATGGCCTGGATCTTGGCACCACCCATTGGCTGTGCATTGATGGTTTGGAGCTTGCCTAAGCCATACTTGTCCATGATTGTGTCAACTGTTTTGGTAGTCCAGGCAAGGTTGAATCCATGGTCAAGAAGGGTGCTGGCAAGTGCGTTCTGTTGGACTGCTCGCTGTTGCATCTTGGTACCCTGTCCACCTCCACGAATGGCCATGACTGCATGGATCAGCAGATCTTTCCTTTTGGGATCTCCAGGGAGCGATGCAATGTTCATTTCCATAGGGACTTGCTGTCCTTGGCGAATCATGCGGAATGCCGTTGTGAAGCCCCATGGTGCAAAGCAATATCTCAGGATGCATTCAATGGTACCCAGGTTGGTGGATGACAAAAGCTTTCCATGCCACACTGGTCTTCCTGCCCATTTGAGTGTGACAAGTCTGGCAGGTTCCTGGTGTTCATCCGTTTCAAGGGAGTCCAAGAGCGTCCTTGCTGCTGCAATGGATATGGCGATGAGAAATGAGTTCGGTGGTGCAACTCCATTTTCTCGGGTTGGTCGGAAAGTTAAATCTCCATTGTTATTCTTCTCAGCCTTCCTCCCCAACATGTTGAGTGAGTGTGCTGTCAGGGCAAAAGAGAAGAATTGACACATGAAATCCACTGCAGGTTTTGGTCCATCGAAACTGGCATAGATTTGATTGGTCTGTTTGCAAACGTGCCATGTCATGCTGGTCTGTGTGAACGCTGCCAAGACAAAGACTAACTCTCGTGAGTTGACTCCATGCGTCAATGGCTCCATGAACAACAAAGTGCCGTAGTCAGTGGTTTGTCCTGCTGACAAGGGTCCAAACTGGTCATATAAGACCCCTGACAAGGTCTGGATGTGTTGCTGTTCCAACAGGGGCACCTGGGGCTCAACTTTGAGGAGAGTCAATTCATCATCAATCAAGACCTGAGCACAGTTTCTTGGCAGTGCGACGGATGTCTCATCTTGCAACTTCGCTTTGGTCGGATCCAGGCTGGCAATGGTGGTCTCTTGCCAGTCACTAAAGGTGCAGCAGGGCCCCAATTCCCATACTCTCTCAAGATGCGTTCCTGGAATGTCCGCTGCAAACCAAAATATCTCATGGTATTGTTGCCAATGGATTGATCCTTTCAGCACCGGCTGGAGCTGGATGGAATCCGGAATGGTGGGAGTCTCAGATCCTACCGTGATTGGGGAATGGGTACCTTCCGGCTGGTGGACGTTAGTGCTTTCCTCAGGGTCAAGGTCCACTTCCTGTGACTGCATGTCTTCTTGTTTGATCAATTGGCCAACATGACCATGAGAGCAAGTGTCATCCCTGGGGCCCGTGCAGTGCCGTTTGGCAGCATGATCATTTCTGGCTTCACCTGAAAGCTCGGTATTTTCATCATCCTGGTTGGAGTCCAGTTCAGTGGCAGTCACATGTGAATCTCCAAATGGGGAGGGGCCCCCACACCCTAAGCGTGGAAGGGGCTTGGCCTGAAAGAGGGTGGGCGGGTCATGAATGGCGGCATGCATTGGATCAGCTACTGTGTTGAGGTTACGGCAGCTACTGGATGCCTCGTTGGCATGCAAATTTCGAGTGAAGTCATCCTGATGGGCATCTCCCAAGTTCCGATACACTGCCATTGGCAGGGCTTCTGGCATACCTGTGTGGGAAATTGGCGGCGATGTCATCCAACGTTCCTGGGTGGGTCTTGGCTGGTCTGCATTGTCACCTGTGTGGGAAATTGACTGCGGGACCATCCAACCTTCCTGGGCAAATCGTGGTTGATCTGAATTGTCAATCTCCGGACTCCTACTACTGGCAGTAGGTTCTTCACGGTACACTGCTGGACGCAGGGCATGGGCAGAATCCTTGGAATGGAGATTTGGTTCCCCAGCTTTTCCCTCATGACACACTGCATCCATGTTATGGGTGGGGCCCCCACACCCTAAGCGTGGAAGGGGCTTGGCCTGAAAAAAGGGGGATAAGGCGGGTGCTGTCCCATGTTGGGTCTGATGATCCATGGTATCAGCAACATAGGGAATCTTCTTGGGATATTCCTTGTTTTCTGCATGTCTGGATTCTGTCGGTTGCATGACCTGCGTGACATGATTTGCCAAGACATTGCCTGGAGAAACATCTTTTGCATCTGGATTTACTGCAGGGCTCAGTGCGGAGTTGTTGCTATCGAGATAGCCTGGTACCACTGATGTGCCGTCCCCACATTGATCACCTACCGTTCGGTACACTGTCGGCGACAGGGCATGTGTTGGATCGGATGCAAAGCTGGATTCATGAGGAACTTCAGTTACAGGGTCTTTCGCATTCGTCTCAGAAGCTACATGGTCACTTGCTGAGTGCAGGAGCTCGGCATTGGGTGGGATGGCAAGATTGGGTACTCCCACTCGTGGCTCAGGTTGGTTGTCTTTGTACATGGCTTGAGTTCTCAGGTGGTTCGCACCAGTCGGCCCTGGTCCTACAGTTTGCAACACAAATTCCTTGGTCAGGGTTTGTGACTTGGCATGCATGAAACCCTCATGTGTGCGAAACAAGCCATGAACAGGTGACCACAACTGCCAAGCTTCTTTGTGCAGGGACTGTTCTAACTCTTTTGCATGAATCATGAAGTCCTGAGTGAGTAAATGGTCCTTTCTCAACAAAACCTTTCCCTTGGACAACTTGCGGAGGGAGCAATTGTCAGCAGTAATACGGGATTGGTGGAAGGATTGAAACAGAGTGTCCATATTCCCATCCAAGAGTCCTAGTGCAGTACTCAAATTCCCCAAGACCAAAAGTGCATGCGGTATGGCAATCATGTTTCCAAGGTGGTGTCATGCTTGTTTCAAGTCCCCATCAATGTAAACTTTGTTGCATGAACCGTGAAGGATTGCAATTTCGGCCGGGTGCAAAAACCTGCATTGGTATGGGACATCAGGATCCTGTACAAAGTGCGCAAGGTAACCATGTTTTTTCAGGAAATCTCGATTCATGTGATGTTGCTGTCCATACAAGGCCATGATTGTCGGGAAAACATCTGTTGGTCTGTAGATTCTCTTAGAGAAAATCACATCTGGCGATGGCAACTGCGACAACGTTGTCTTCAGGAAAGCTGGACTGCTGGCAAGCTCAGCAATGTTTGCATCAATGACCAAGGCATTCTTGTCTTCCCTAGAAAAAGGCAAGGTGATGGCAGGCCAATCTGGTTCCCTGGCGGGCCACATGGTAAAAGGTATCATTGGCACCTGATCAGCGGTTCTTTTTGCTAAACCTAGCCACCTCAATCTCGCAGTCTGTGCATGCCCTGTGAGATTGCACACTTTTTGCCACATCAACCGAAAACCCACCATGTGAAGCGACTTCATGATCCAATGCTTGTGCTCATGGTTATTGAAATTACTGACTTGTTCAATGGCTATGTACATCGGTCGTATCCACCTGCAAGCAAGAATGGTTTGTAGGAGCAGTTTGGCTCCAGGCTTCAACAATCCCTGAGCAGTTCCTGCAGAAGACCAATCTGGGCATGGTGATGAAATTGTAACCAAGTGCGGTTGCCAGAACGTGCATGGACCAAGAATGCTATCATTCAAAACGTCCTGTTGCCAAATCCAATTCTCATGATTCTGCACAAACCAATCATTGGGGATGTTCACATGTGGGCCCATCCAGTTGGCATAATGTGATATTGCATAGGCCTTGGAAGCCCTTTCATCCATTTCGATTCCCACTGTCTGCGATTTGACCCCTTGCTTGGAAAGGACCTCAAGTGCTCCCTTCCATCCTCCATAGGCCCCTGCGAAAAACTCCAGGCATCTCAACGGTTGATGGTCAATGGTTGGTGTGGGCGCCAACATCCAGGATGATTTGTCATCATACAGGTAAGCTAAATCCCAAACCCCTCTAACCATGTTCACCTCTTTGACCCCCAGAACCCATATCAGTTGACCAGAAGGAGGAATCGTTGTGTTGACGTCCCAAATCATTTGATCTTTACCACTGATGACAGTTGAAGTCGGAATTTCCAAAATGTCAATCATGAAGTAATCAAATCCAAACCCCTCTGGTGAATGTCTTTGTATCTCCAAGACCATGTCATTCTCGTTGAACCATCGATCAGTGACTTCAATCAATAAATTGCATCTTGAAGGAGCGAATTGGCATCCCTTGGCACCCAATATGTCCACCTTGAGGAGATCATCCTTCAAATTGTCAGAAAGGAATTGGTATGCCATGGCTACTTCCGCCCATCAACCAAAGCGACAGGACAAGGTTGCCTCGCGAAGGCAGAGCCAAAACCTTCGCTATAATTTACCCAGACAGTTGGTTGATGATTAATCTGGGGTATTATACTGTAAACCCATGAGCCCGGAATCTCTTGTAAACAAGCGCATAAAACCACCGTGATGAGTCAACTGTCAATACCATGATATCCCTATTCACCAAAAAGTCCGCATGTTTACTGGATAAATCCATCACATTTCCATGTTGGTTTTTGGCACTACTCTAAGGGGGTTGAAATAAACCCCGGCCCCTCTCAAGATGAACACCATATATAACCAACCATATGGTTTTTGTTTTAAAATGTCCCAAAAGAAAAGAAACATTCCATCATATCAATGGGAATTTCAGGATCCTAAAATTGAGGTACTGTACCATATAAGGCCATATTTTGCTGAGATATTCCCTTACATAGGCCTTATATATGGTAGGTACCTCCAATTTAGGTTCCTGAAATGGCCATTGATCATATTTCAAAAAACTATCATGTCTTTTGAATTGGTAAATCCAACTTGTTCTGAGTCACATCCTTGTGATTCATGGTTAAAGGCCAACTTTTCTCCATGCCCTCCGGTAATTTAACATAGCTATGTTAAAAATTGTCATTTATAGTTGATTTACCCAGTAAAAAGGGTGATTTTCCATAGTTATGTTAGTTTACCAGAGGGTACTTTCTTCTGCTCAGGTCTTTTTCAAACAACTGGAAAACATCCACGACCAAGGCACTTCTCTTGGTCTTCGGGCGCTTGTCCTGGGTCATTGGGTAGACCACATGGTGATCTTGGACAAGCTATGACATGGTTAACCGTAGATATCCTCCTCTTCCCAGCTGCAAAGCCGGTACTGGATTCAAATCTTCAAAATTAAGGTTGATGGGGTCTGATTTTTCATCATAGGTAGTCTGAGATACCATGACATAGTTGAACAAAATAACAAATATGTTTTAGTATATTGCCTATTTAGAAACTACGGTATATTTGAACAACTGCAATGGTATAAAATCATCACACATTTTATGATGATATATTTTCGAATAAATCAGATCATGACAGATTCCATGATTGTGACATATCGCAGTATTTGGGGGCTAAAACGCAGGTGAATATGTGTAAGCAATGATCGCGTGCTTACAATATCTATAATATAAACAACATTGATTAAAGATCAGCCCTGGGTGCATCCTCTAAACAACTGCCCGGTGAAACGGGAAAACATCACCAGCTGCCTACTTGAATTTGCCACGTTCAAGGATCTTCCTGACACGCATCATATGAGATAAAGGGTGGCAAAAACACTCCCTTCGCTACATAACTATCTGACCAGTGACTCATGACAATATGCAATTATAAAAAACAATATATGTATATATATATATATATACATAAAAACGCTGAAATACACAGGCACACATCATGTTCACATGAACATGTGCAAACATGTAGCACCAAGTAATAAGTATCTTGCAACTATCTTCACCCATCATTGCATACTGCATGAAGAAACAAGTACAACAGAAAAGATACACGATTCAATGGCTTGAACCCCCAAAGGGTTTACACTCTTAATTCTGACAGCGTTGTCTTGAAATTATGGTATTCTTAAGACCCACATGTTTATCAAATGGAATGGGATGAACATCCACTTAACAGCTATTTTGGGGTTCACCAAGTACCAGGGTTTTGACCCATAGTCAAATAACAAAATGTTGAATTCCGAACCATAGAAGAAATGTTACTGGAATATGTTAGTTATGAATCTTAAATAACTTTTCTGTTGTCTGGACTAAAATTCACCAAAAAGTTGAATAACAAATGGTTTTTCTGTTGATTCCTGTGTCCGGACCGAAGAGTCAACTGGAAAGTCCCCACCTCTTCGACTCGCTCGCGCGATCTCGAGGAGCGATTTTGTGGAAGAGGAGGGCCCTGGACCGTTGATGCTGCTGGCCCTCCAGTCATCAAACATGGCAATGAAACAAAACACCAATTTAACCGGGTCCCTGTTCAACAATTTGGATTCATTTTGCATCTGTTTTTTTTGCCATTCAAGAAGATTTGAAATATTGGCTCAAACATGACGCCACTTCTATAATGGGAAAATCGCCTATAGAAATAAATGTCCATGAAGGATTGCCCATTGCCATGTTGGAACCAAAGAGTAAAGCCCCCACGAGTGGCCAAAAGAACTGGGGATTTAGCTTGCAACAAACAGAGGACACACATTTTGATTTCATCAAACATTTGGATGCGTTTGAATGGCAGAAATCACCAAGTGAACCATGAAAGCAGGCCAGGGCCTCATCATCAACCTCATCATCATTTTATCTTCTATCATGGTCAATCTTTGATAGTTCAAAAACACTGAATCTTTTGCTGCTCATAGTTATTTTTCATTTATAGAAAAAAAACAACAGATTTTCCACTACCCATCCAGACAGTTGGGGATGCTATTTGGAGCGCTAACTGTCACCCCAGTGCCCAGGGAGCGCAGCGCACAGCGCACAGCTGGCGCCCAGCCTTCGCAGGCGGCTCCGCCTTACGCTTTGGTGCACGCCGCGGTGCCTAAGAGGTCATGGGAGGTGGGGAGATACTGGTTCTTGGGTAGATATATCTAAATACCCTCTGGTAAACGTTTACATAACTATGGAAAATCACGATTTTCAATGGGTAAATCCACTATTTCAATGGTCATTTTCAATAGCCATGTTAAATTACCAGAGGGTATTTTTTTTTCGTCCCGTGTGATTTCATATGTTTAAGTGGAAATTGCAAATGATGGGAAGAATTCGTTTAGGGATATCATTGAGAAAAAATGCAACATGCTGTTGTTTGCGGCACATACTAGGAAATAGCAACGACCAATGGGATGCAGTAGGGGGATTCATGATGTCATGGTGGTTTACAAATGGTATGGCTCTGAAAATGGGGTACATCCCAATTTTGGTGAGTTTAACTTTTTGTCTAACAGGAAACATATTAATTATTGACTATTGGAATTTTGAGGCACTTTACTTTTAAACAAAGCTAGTCTGAACGGTGGTTTTAACCATCTTGAAAAATATGAGTCAATTGGGATGATTATTCCCAATATATGGAAAATAACAAACCTTCCGAACCACCAACCGGTAGTTCTTTTTGATGGGAAGTTTCATAGCAACTTTGTATCAGGTCAACGTTGAAGAGTCCACACGGGAAAATTCACAGGAAACTGCCGGTTGTTTTCATCGCCATAGCTATCCTGGTATCCCTCTTATATGTTATAATCATCCACAAGAAGTTGGGTTCATAACCACCTATATTGACCAATCAACCATAATTTATTAGTGTTAGCATATGGAGATTTCCTGAAATATGGGTACCCCTAAATCATCCATTTTATAGATGGAGTTTCCCTTATAAACAATCCATTTTGGGGTACCCCCATTTCAGGAAACCACCGTATCTGCAAATTCGCGTTGGGCAACACGGTAACACTAACGTGCCAAATGATGGCTAAATCCGAATATTTTGTTGCTGAAATCACCACATAAAAAGGCTGGGTCTCCAGCTACTTTTTCTACGTTTTCTCGGATGTTTGCTGACACAGAACCGTTCTTCTGCTGGTCAGTTGATGAGCAGTCTTGCAGTCCTTCCTGGTTTGCTGCGATGCGAGATCCTAGAGACAGCGTTGCCAAAAACATACCAACACCATACTCGACAGGATCAATCCACAATACAGAAAACCATAGACGATGGAGTCCTCCAACTGCATCGCGAGCTGCTCCGAGCGAAGGAGGCTGTCATCCTGCCCTGGTAAAGCAGATGCACAAGAGTTCCATCTGTATGACGTTGCGGCCCCTTCCACAATTCTATTTTCTGATGGGGCTCAAATAGCAACACTGTTGATCTAAGTTCCAAAGACCTCCCCGTCTC
>Ga0126342_10006933_pt1 | contig 20179 bp, 17 predicted proteins | sample Cyp1metagenome_FD_92528 | JGI IMG/M metagenome (GOLD analysis project Ga0126342, IMG submission 92528) | Coral microbial communities from Lord Howe Island, Old Settlement Bay, Australia - Cyphastrea 1 metagenome | ecosystem: Host-associated > Invertebrates > Cnidaria > Coral ...
CGACTACTTTGACACATTCAGCAGGGGCGTGCAGCACCTTTGGCAGACTGCACACAACGAAGCTATTGCCATTGTTGTGAGGGGGAGGCCAACCACCTCTGTACCTGCGTAATTTCAGTTTGAGCTGTTGAACAAGCTGTCCCAGTCCGTGGTTCTGCATAATTGCGCTTTAGACTTTGCCATGTCAGGACGTTCACCTAGGAGACATTAAAACGTCGACGTTGCCACCATTATCAAGATCCAGCGCAGAGCAAGTAATTACTCTCAGCAGTATGTGTGTGCGTGTGTGTTTGTGAGCTGCGCGCGTGCGCTTGATTTTGTAGATGTTTGTATGTACCGGAACTCAAGATGTGCGTTATTTAATGGGAGAGTCTGAAAGTTCGACGTTTCTCAGGGCCGTGTCAAACATGTTCGAACCTTCTTTCTGTGCAGTTGTGGTTGTTTCTGGCCGATATCCACAAATTCGCTTTCACACGATGCAACAAGCGGTCGTTCCATATGGAAATTGCCATCGGCTTCACTTGGAATTCACCGATACAGCGTGTTCGCAGCAGGTCTTGAGCTTGAGTGTGAACCACGTGTCCACCCTGGTGGATCTCCAGCTGCAGCACCCAGTGACGAGAACAAGAGCATTTGACAGGTGTGACACCAGTGATCAGAGACGTTACAGTTACAGCGTAAGTAAATTGTAAGGTAATGTAATGTCGTATATGTAAGTAATTTACTGATAGATAGATATACGTATATTTCTTATTTATTTATGTATTTATTTATATTAGTATTAGTAATATTAGTATTTTTTAGTAAATATAAATATATTTGCATATATTGTTGCGTTGATCATTTGATGTGTATAATATGTTGGATCATGTTTGATAAGGTTTGATAGCACCAGTTCTTGCTCAACAGCTGCCGTAGTTTGCTGTGTATGCTAAGCTGTGCAAGCAAGATTTCGGCATGAAATCCATCCATTCAGCTCTTTCATCTAGTTTTCTTGTTTCTGGCCCCGGCCCGGAAAGGAAAGTAATGTTTTCATGCGCAATCATGTGCATGTTTAAGAATGCCGGAAGTCGAAGGCACATCCACATCATGAAGTACGCATCATGAAATCATGCATCCCGTGATACATAATGCGTGAATACGCATCAAAGTCATTCACAATCGTATGATGTCAAATGTAGGCGTTCAAGGCACGCATGATTTGCAACACATCGCCACTCTCATTTACGCAGCTGAAGTGGCAAAGCCGCAGACAACTCCACACAGATAGCATCACACTTGCTCAATGCCTCAGGTGCAAATCGGATAAACATTTGATTGACATTTATGTATATGTGTAATATTGTTTTTCTGAAGAACTCACTTAAGAGTTCTGGTCAGCTGCACTCTAAGTCAAATGATCCTTTGGGGTTTCTACAGGCCAGCACGCTAAGTCCAGGCATTTGTGTTCGCACGGGCGAGGCTCAAGGGCCCTTTAGGGCGATTTGATCCAAGTAGCATCGGCCATTCAAGAATGTAATGAACTGACCTGGGCAGTGGCTTCTCGATTTGTGTGTGTGTGTCATCCCAGCATGTAGCGTCAACACCAAATTCACATAGGGGAAGTTGTTTTGGCCAAAAACTGGCTATTGTTTCACCAGCGGTCATTGCTTCATGTGGCAGGCAACTTCCAGTCTTCCTTCAGCACCTTGCATCCGTCAGGTCGGAAAATTCCAGCCTACCTGTTGTACGAAAAATTGAGTTCGTCAGGTGGGAAAATTCCAGGCCACCTGGCACACATTGCATTGCATTGTATGTATGGCGGGAAAATTCCAGTCCGCCCAGCATATGTATGAAAAACTGTATTTCGCAAATGTGAACATGTTGAGCATTCACTTTCTCTTGACTGCAGTTCATGAGCGTTGGACACAGTTGGGCATCAATCACCAGTCTTCACTTTTACCGAAGCCCACGGGGCACAAGCCAAGCGCTAAAACGAGAAGGCGCTGGGTGCTGCGGTGCAACTTTTTGGTTTCCGGTGCTATCCACAGTGGTAGCCGGAGCCGGGTTCCATAGAGATGGAGGGATCTATGGCCGGCGCGGTGTCTAGCACACCATCAGTGGCTGCCGCATCTGCGGCGATCGTGAGAGACAGAGATTTACCACCAATGTTTGATGGAGGTGACCCACTCATGTTCAAGAGGTATCAGAAGGATCTAGAGTTGTGGCAGTTTGAGACAGAGCTGCCCAAAAGCAAGCACGGAGTTAAGATGCTGAGGCAGTTGACGGGCACGGCACGTGCAGTTGCCGACGAGCTCAGTGTGCCGGACATCACTGCCGAGGATGGTGCCAGCAGAATCATGGCTAGGCTCAAAGAACACTTTGCGCCTTACCTGGAATCTGCTCTTCCCAGAGCCTTCGAACGAGCCATCTATGCAGAGCATAGAAAGGGCAAAGAGAGCATCCAAGACTATGTCATACGCATGGACGCTGCCTTCAAAGAGCTGGAGGAAGAGGGCGTCAAAATGAATGACACGGTGAAAGGCTATGTGGTCTTCAGGCATGCTAGCTTGACACAAGTCCAGGAAGACCAGGTCACGACCTGGACAGCAGGGTCGTACGAGCGAGAGAAAGTGATCAAGGCGTTGCGCAAGCTGGAGAAAGTCACCAGAGATCAGAAGTCGAAGAGCTACATCACTGAAGAGGGCGGTGGTGAGGCCTATGAGACCGACGAGGCCTTCGGAAGCTTTGAAGAGGAGGACCCCGATTATGTTTGGATCGGGGATGGTGATTTGAATGAGATATATGATGAAGAAGACTTGCAACATGCGTTGGCAACATACCAGGAAGTCAGAAAGGCGATCAGGGATCAGAGGACAAACCGACAGTCCTGGGGAAAGGGCAAGGGCAAGGACACCAGAAGGTTTCCAGGACCTTTCAAGAATCGCTCAGATGCAGGGGCGAGGAGAATACATGTAGACATGTTGAAGTTGCGCACCAAATGTGCGCGCTGTGGCCAAGTAGGTCACTGGGCCAAGGAGTGTCAGGGTCAGCCAGACACATACGCAAAGAACAGAGCAGCCAGCTCAGGAGCAAGCACCATGTCTGGCAAGTCCGGATTTTTCAGTGCGAGCGTGGAAAAGGGAGCGTCAGTGCTTTGGGAAGGGCATGGCAATGCAGTCATCACCTTAGGGCGTTTTCTGAGGAAAGCAGAGAAGGTGGTAGAGGTTCAGGAGAAACAGTTTTGTGGCATTGCAACTCAACCAGAGCTAGGAGTGGTAGACACGGCAGCACAGTCAGGGCTCATAGGAGAAGAAGCTCTGAATCGTTTGCAAGTAGCACTACATGAACATGGACTCAAAGTCGCATGGAGGGATCGAAAAGCACAGGCACGAGGTGTTGGAGGTGAAGCACAAGTTGTCGGAGTAGCAGAAGTTCCACTTGGGATTGGCGGAATATGTGGAGTTTTGGAATGCACAGTGGTTAGAGAAAACGTCCCGCTACTTCTGCCAGTGAAACTTTTGAGAGAATTAGGAGCTCAGATAGACCTTTTCAACAACAAGATGTGTCTCAACAAGTTTGGGGTTCAAGTTTCTATGGAAGTAATGCCTTCAGGACATGCCACCACGTCAGTTATGGACTTTGGTTCACAAGGTTGGAGTCTTCCAGATGAGGCCAAAGCAGCAGGCCTCAAAGACCATGAGTTTCGAGAATGCGATGATCCTCATGCAGCCATGATCGGGATCAAGTCCAACAACGACCCCAACCAGTCCAATTCGAATCCTGCTCAGAATGTCTTCGCAATGGCATCATGTTCCGGTGCCCAGCTCGGAGGACGAGGCAATGATGCACTCAGACCCAGAACGAGCGCTTCTCAACTGGAAGCTGGTGGGAAGCAAAATGGTCAAGCAAATGCACAGACAAGAAGATCAAGCAGGAGAGGAGGCAGTCTGGCAGCAAGGTGGATATGCTGCTGGATCATGGCAGTCACCATTCCCAGAAGCGGAGGAACGTCCATTCATGGAGCAATTCCACTACATGAGCTCACAAGTGCCTATGGACAAGCACGACAAGTACGCTGCTCAGATACAGAACGGCCTGTTCCTTGGCCTGCGCAAATGTGCCAAGAAACCCACGGCCGATGCGGAGAGATGCACACACCCGAAGATGTCTCTGGCAGTTGCAGGGAATGGAGTTCAGAAGGAGGTGTGGTGTCAAGAGTGCCACGCAAGATGGAAAGTGGCATCCACGGTGCCGAAGAGCATCAAACACAAGGAGAAGCAAGCACCATGCACACCGCCACGGAGCCTAAGCCAAGCAACAAACATCAGCAGCCCATGCCCCATGACGCCATCATCAGACATGATGGCCAACATCCCAGAGGAGATCAGATGCCACCGTCAACTTCCAGCCAGCAGGCTGACGGTGAAGAAGGAGGGCCCCACCAGGGGCAGACACTTTTACAAGTGCCCACGACAGGTGTGCAGCCTGTTTATGTGGGATCCACTCGAGGTGAGCATCTTGAGGAGCCAGATGCCACCCATGCCAAAGCAACACACACAGGAGCAAGCCAGAGGATCGCAGGAAGCAGCACAGGAAGTGAGGAGGCTGCGAGAGGAGCTGAGGGCCAAGGAAACACAAGTGCAACATATGCAACAGGAAGTGCAAGCAACACAGGAGATGGCAAAGGAAGTGAGCACAGAAGCGATCACACAACACCAGGAGGCAATGATGAGGCAGCAACAGCTTCATCATACACAGATTCAACACATGCAAGAGCAAGTGCTGTGGATGACCGCAGTAGCAGGAGAGGAGAGGATGGACAAGGCCTTCAACGACACAGCATTTCAGCAGCAGATAGCAGAGCAAACAGCGGAACTCCGCAAGGTGATGGAGCGACAGCAGAATCAGCAGTGAGCACAGAGCACCGGTGGGACGACGCCCCGTGGATGTGTCCCATCCGGAATCAAGCACAGCTCAATGCCGCAGCACAGCTTCAGCTCAGGACGCAAGAGATGAAGCCAGCAGACAGGAAGGTAGCACAAGGCTACTGGAGGAAGGAGACAGGAAGCCAAGCAAGGTATGAGCCAGGCATTTTGCCAGGACAAATGCCTCCGGGAGAGGAGATATATGTGGAAGTGATGAAAGAACTTCCAGAAGAAGACTATCTGGATGAAGTAGACAGCGTGCTCAAGAAAGGGTGCCGGAAGCGCCTTGTCAGGGCTATGCAATCGCCTAAATTTGCAGAGGTGTACTCAGAGCCAAGAGTGACGGCAGAAGCCCACAAGCAAGGACACAGCACAGGTGGAGCATACGATATCAAGACAGGCTATGACTTCAACCAGCGAAGCGACCGGGAGAGGTGCTTCAGGAAGTTGGAGGAGGAAGACCCCGACGTGCTGGTGCTGAGCCCACCATGTGGCCCATTCTCAATCCTGCAGGAGCTCAACATAGGGCGCATGGGCAAGAGTCGGGCAGTTTTGATGATACAAGAAGGCCTGGTACACCTAGAGTTTGCAGCCAGACTGTACGAATGGCAGGTAAGAAGGGGCAAGATAGCCATATTCGAACACCCAAAGATGGCCAGAAGCTGGAAGGAGCCGGCTCTCACAAGATGTATGAGTCTTCCAGGAGTGGAGACGGTCGAGGCTGACCAATCTGAATTTGGCCTAAGGGTGAAGGAAGGCGAAGCTCTGAACAAAAAGCCTACGCGATTTATGGTCAACAGTGAAGCCATTCGCAAAAGGCTGGCAAGAAAATGCCGAGGAGACCATGAACACCAAAGCCTAATGGAAGGAAGAGCCAAGCTGGCCGAGAGGTATCCTCCAAGGCTGTGCAAAGCAATGATACAAGGAGCAAGAGAACACATGGAGCAAACACAGCAAAGCATTATGGTGTTCATGGAGGAAGACGATGATGAAGGAGACCTGGAGGATGCACTAGACGAAGAAGTTGAAGCAGCCGGCGGCGATGGAGTGCGTCGGATGATAGCATCACCAGCAGAAGAGGAGGTGGAGCGCGGCTCAGATGAGGACGAGGAGGAGGTTCCATGCGCTCTATCTCCCAAAGAAAAGAAGATGGTGGAGAAGCTCCACAAGAACATGGGACATCCATCCACTGAAGCGTTTGCCAGGGCATTGAGGATGGCCCGAGCTCGCCACGAAGTTGTAAGATATGTGAAGAAGGAGTTCACATGCGAGCTATGCAAAGAGCACCAAAAACCCAAGCCAGCAAGACCCACAAGCATTCCCAAGGCATACGAAGCAAACCAAACCATCGGCGTAGACATCGTCTACATGCCGTGGACAGACCCCACACAACAGGTTCCAGTGCTGAACATAGTCGACTGGGGAACTTGCTTCCAAGTTCTAGAACCAGCGCAAGGACTCACAGCAGAAAAAGCCTGGACAGCATTCATGAGGGGATGGGTGCGGATTTTTGGAATGCCCAAAATCCTGGTGGTGGATCAAGGAAGGGAATTTTTGGGAGAGTTCGCCAGAAAGGGCGGTGAGCACGGAGCCCTCATCAGGACAATAGGAGCCCGCGCTCCTTGGCAGAATGGAAGGACAGAGCGGCATGGAGGAGTGGCGAAAGCAATGTTGAGGAAGATGATCGATGAAACAGTGCCGATCTCAGAAGATGAATGGATGCAATGCCTTCATCATCTAGAAGCCACCAAGAATACGATGTTCAATAGGTCAGGATACTCACCAGCACAAAGACAACTGGGACAGAATGTGAGGATCCCAGGAAGTCTCATGTCTGACGACGACATCGATGAAGCGATGTTTAGAAGCGCCGCCTCAAAAGACATGCAACGAAGCATGGAGATCCGAGAAAAAGCAATGGAAGCATTTGCACGGTACAGCGCTGAAGAGAGCGTGAAGAAAGCATCAAGGGCAAGAGGAAGGGCAACTTGCACCTTACTTCCAGGAGAAGTAGTCTATGTGTACCGCAAGCCATTGCCAAGAAGAAGTGACGCCAGGGTGAGCACCCGAGCCCATGTGGTGCGGTCCTGGGACGGTCATCATGACGGAAGGAAGAAACGCCTGGATCTCGATGAGGGGCGAACTATGGAAATGCGCCCTGGAGCAGGTAAGAAGAGCAACCTCAGAGGAAGAGACTGCGCTAGGACTCCTGAAGGAAGAATATCAGGAGCTCAAAGAAACACTCCGGCGCAAGGATAGCAAGAGGGGATTCAAGGATATCTCCAACTGGGAGTTTCCCCCGGAAGAGGAAGATGAGGATGGCCCACCCACACACAGGAGAAGGATTGAAGAATCAGAAGGCAGCGAGCAAGCAAGCCAGCCAGCACCAAGCAATTCCAGCTCAACAAGCAGCAGCAGCAGCTCATCACAACATGAACCCAGTGAGGGAGCACCAGCAGGCGAGGAGTTATCACCCACCAACACGCAACATCAGGAAAGGAGCCCAGCAGCTGCAGGGGTTCCAATGCCCACTGAAATGTTGGATACCGCTACAAGAGCAGTTATCAACAATGAACAGCTGGATGGCACTATCAGCAGAACACAAGGCCCAGCAAGCTTTGAGCCCACCAGAAGGAGGCTGGAGAGGATGAGGTATCAGCCATACAACACAACACTCGCCACGCAGCAAGAGCAGGAACAGGAAGAATGGTGGGATAGATCAAGGATGTGCTGGAGTAGAACTAGAGAGGAGTTCTACCTGAAGACGGCCCTCGAGAGTGAGGAGCCAGAAGAAGACCAAGAAGAAGACTGCCAGGATGAATGGGAGGTGGATTGGCAAAGAAGAACGGTCACAAGAATCCACCGAGAAGCAAGAAGCCACAACTACAAGCCACATGAACAAGCATGCCCCGCTAAGCTGAAGCTACTGACCTCTCACCGAAAAACAGTCAAATTCTTTGAAGACGGGAGCAGGGTCAAACATACAGGCGATTGGAGAGCAGACTCCAGAAAGGTGAAGTCTGAAGAAGGTGTCCAGCGACAATGGACAGGCTTCACGGAGTTCAAGCTCAAGAAGAAAGCCACCATCGAAGACATGAAGGTCTGGATGGTCAAGAAGGGGAGCAATGAATTGAAAGAAGAAGACATCAGCCAAGAAGAATGGCCAGAGTGGAAGAAAGCAGACGAAGAAGAATGGAAGAAGGTGCTAGCCACAGGAGCAGTGAGAGTCCTCTCTGAAGAGGAATCAGAGGAGATAACCCGACAGCTCAAGGAAACAGGCAAATCCAGCCGGATATTGCCGTCCAGGATCGTTCGAAGATGGAAGCCGTCGGAACAACCTGGAACAGCTCCAAGCAGAAAGAGCAGATGGTGCATCAGAGGTGACAAAGACCCAGACTTACTAGAACTCAGCAGATATGCACCAACAGTTACCACAGCAGTCATATCCATCGCAATGCAGATAGCAGCAAACAAGGGTTTGCCAGGCATGACAAGGTGGCAAATACTGGAAGTGCTGGCAGGAGCATACGGTCTTGGAGATGCACCTGCTCACTGGAGGAAATCTTTGAAGAAGGTGCTGATAGACTTAGGATATCAGCAATCAGAGATGGATCCATGCACATTCAAATACTTTGCAACTGGAAGCTCTGGCGCTGAGGAGCTATGTGGAATCGTTGTCGTCGAAGTAGACGATTTGCTATGCTTTGGAAATGAACAACATGATGGTAAACTCAAAGAGCTGCAGCAGAGATTCCACTTTGGAAAATTCGTTCAGCTGGCAGAAGAAGCTGAAGGAGCATCTTTCAACGGTCGCCGAATCAAATGTCTCCCAGGAGGAGGCTACGAGATCGACATGACCAAGTTTGTGACAGAAAGATTGCAAGAAGTGGAGTTAGAAAAGGGAAGATGCAAAGACAAGGAAGCAGCAGCAACAGACAAGGAGATAGCAGATACCAGAGCAGCAGTGGGTGCACTAACCTGGGCAGCAAAAGAGGGAAGGCCAGATTGCGCAGCGGGCGCATCACTGCTCGCGGGCAGTCTCAATAGGCTGAAGATTCAGGACATAGTCGATCTGAACAAGATCATCAAAGAGACAAAGGCAAATTCAGGAATGTCACTGAAGATCCAGCCCATTCCAGAAGAAGAGATGTGCTTTGGCGTCATCACCGACGCAGCGTTTGCGAATGCAGGCAATGGAAGCTCTCAAGGTGGTTTTGGAATTCTGTGCTATGAAAAGAAGCTGGCAGCTACAGGTAGGGCGAGAGGAAATTTGCTTTACTGGAGATCAGGCAAAATACATCGAGTAGTCAGTTCGACATTAGCTGCAGAAACCCAAAGTCTGGCAAAGGGTCTTCAAGAGTTGTCTTGGAGTATCACTGTATACAACGAAATCAGTGATCCGAAGTTTGATTTGAAAACATGGGAACGCAACGCCAAACAGAGACGCTTGGAAGCCATCACCAAAGAGGACATTCACCCCAGCCTGAAACAGGGACTGTGTTTGGTGGACGCTAAGTCTTTGTACGACCATTTAGCAAAGAGCACAGTAGGCACCACGGATGACCGAAGAACGGCCATCGAAATGCAGGTAATTAGACAATCTCTTGCAGAGACATCAACTGAAATTCGTTGGGTCAGGCACGAGCAAATGTTGGTTGATTGTCTAACGAAACGTTTTGGAAACCGCTTGCCATTGTACAAATTTTTGGAAAGCGGAGAGCTCAATTTCCAAGACTGCAGTCAACATAAAGTAGTGGGAATCTGTGAACATGTTGAGCATTCACTTTCTCTTGACTGCAGTTCATGAGCGTTGGACACAGTTGGACATCAATCACCAGTCTTCACTTTTACCGAAGCCCACGGGGCACAAGCCAAGCGCTAAAACGAGAAGGCGCTGGGTGCTGCGGTGCAACTTTTTGGTTTCCGGTGCTATCCACAGCAAACGTAGACATTGAAAACCAGAGGCGGTTCACTTGAGAACCTGTCGACCATCACCTGTATCCTTGTTGATAATGATCCAGCTCAGAGCTTTCACGGATTCTGCCATCCACGCAAGTTGAGCACTTGTGCATGACAATGTGTCTTGCACGCATCAGCAACTCTCAGTCGTTGAACAGGTGGAACCTGGTGGCTTGGCGGTTAGCGTAGAACTCGGAGTGGAACTCCAGCTCGTGGCGATACCACTCATTCATGTTGTTGTTGGCCGCGTTAGCCCGATCCAGAGAATCCTGCAGTTCATAGTTTTTGCGTTCGGGTTCTCACATTGTTGTTTGCTTTCGATAAGGGGGAGCTCGTTCTCTTCCAAATCCAATTTGACCTTCTTGAGATCTGCACGAAACCTTTCTGCATCTTGCTTGTCAGTCTCGCTTGTATCCTTCATCACTTGGGCATAGCTCTGCAGAGTTTCCAGTTCACGCTCATAGCTTTCGATGGCTCTTTGTTTGTCTTCCTTCTCGCAGTGTAGGGCGTAGTGCATGTGACTCATCTCCTCGTAGGTGATTTCCCATTGAGCTTCTTGGTCGCGTCGTTTTGGCATTCGACGCTTCGGCTCAGCACGGTTGAGGACATTGGTAGTCCATGAACATCCACATGCAAAAACATCCAATGAAAAAGGAAATCAACATCATCAATCATCACCAAAAATCGCAGCATCTCGAGAACTTCTGAAGCATCATCCATGGAGGTCGCGGTGGCAGGCATGATCTGTGAAATGAAAACCAAATGGGCCAAACCACCTACCTTGCTAGCAGCTTTTGAAAGGGCAAACTTGCGGGCATTGGCTTCACGTTGTTGCTGCGTCTTCTTCTTGGCAGCTATGAAACTTTCATATGCTTGCAGTTTGAACATGTGTGTGCAAAGGCGGTCTGTGAGCAACTGTCTTGCGGATGGTTTCGTCATTCCATCAGCAAATTGCGCCTCACTTGAAACCCATCGCAGCAAGGCTTGGCACTTGAATCTTTTCTTTCGCAATGATCATGTCAATTCCGGTTCTTTTGTCACCAGAGAGTCGGGGAACTTCAGCACGAATTGAATCGTACAGAGCTTTGGCATCCACAACCAGGGCAGGTTTGTTGATCACCCATTTACCCGGAGATTGCAAGGTGTAGTCAGCATTCAGGCAACCTTGAATCATATTCCAAACTGTCCATCGCAGCAGCACATGCTGGGACTCTGCATTCAATGAGCTTCTGGAGGCGCGGGGCAAACGAAAACTTCGCCAATCCAAAATGATGTAGTTGGTGGCTTGACCATCTAAAATCTCTTTTTTAGCCAGCATGTGAAGGTATCCGCCTTGGCTGTGGCCTTCACGTCTGATTCCCCATGAGGCGTCGCTCATTGCAACCAAACCATATCTGAAATTTGATCCAGTGGGTGAAATTGGAGTCCAACATCATTGTTCATTTTGGCAAACTTCACGGCTTTGTTTGCATCACGCAAGTCTTCAGTTGTTGCAGCTGTGATTTGACCACTGAGGGGGGACACTGTGGCACCCAGTTGCGGTGACGTTTGCGTACTTCGCCATTGGAGAGCTCCAAGCACTGCGCGCAAGGCGCTGATCTCATTCTGGGAGGCCATTGCAGTGTCACGACGCTTTGGGTCAATGGTGATGGGCTTGATCCCTCTGAAGTATTCAGGCTGTCCACGTTGGTAACCATAGGATGTTTTCACCAGTGGGCAAACCGCAGAAGTCTAACTTCTCACGCTCGTTGATGTGAGTCCAGTGCTTGAAGTTGAAGTTTTGGCGTAACAACTTCTTGGCATCCAAGTAGCATTCACTTTGAGGATCGCCACTGATCAGCACGTCGTCGACATGAAGTCCTACCAAGCAGCAGCCAAACAATCTGAAAAGACAACCATCGAGCTTGTGTTGGGAGAATCCTACTTCTTCCAGCCTTCTTTTTGCTACCTGGTACCAGGCTCTTGGAGCATCTGCCTGGCCATATATTGGTTTCAACAAGCGCATCAGGGAGTTTGGCTTGATGTCCAACAGGTTGCATGCATCTCGGGGAAGACGGCACCAAAGCTCGCGGGATTGGTTGTCCCCTTGCAAAAAGGGTGGCCACATCGGCACATTGGAATTCCCATTCTTCCAAAACACCAATAGAAGGAGCACTTGTCTGGAAGTTCTGTGGACAGTTGGAGGGCTTGTTTCCAAACTACCAGACCGCATGTCAGGGTCAGAGTACCCTTGCAGCACCAAACGTGCTTTTGCTTTTGCGCTTTCTTTTCCATCATCAGCCCACTTAAGGACAAAACGTGCTTTGAGAACTCGGCCTTCGGACGCCTTTTCAGGTTCAAGTTCAAGTTGCCATACTCCATTTTCAAAAATTGATTGCAGCTCGGCCTTCTTTGCAGTCGTGAAGGTGAGGCGGTCTTCAACGGTAATGCGGGGATTCTTTCAAATCAGCCTCGTTGTCTTTCTTTCTCTTCAAAGGGCGAGTTGCAGCCATCCATTGGACTTATGGATCTTCTTCTTTGGGTTGATGTATGGCATCTTGAGCTTCAAAGCAGCATCCTTGTTGCGAGGAAACAAGGTTTTGCCGAAGAAGGCATCATTGGAAATTCTGCCCTCAGCAGCAGCGACTGGGTCAACCATCATAGCGGCAGCACCATCACGCAAGGTGATCTTGTAGGACTGCAGGTCACCCAACTTAATGGGGACATTCTTGATGGCTTCAGCTGTTGGTCTCCATAAATCATTGCGGGCAACAACGTGGTTTCGGACCAAGAATCCGTCCTCAACTGACCAAAAGTCTTTGGTTTCACCCAAATTTAAATGAAGGTGTTTGAGGCATCATCGTATGTCCATCCCTCAGGCAGCATCTCTGCAGTGAACTTGTTGTGCTCGCCATTCATGCTGTAAAAACCAATCTCAATGGCTCTTTTGCTCAGGAGTTTCATTGGGTTCTTCCAAGGACCGTCTTTGGCCTTGGAAGTTCCTGAGCCATGCCATCTCCCCCTGATCTATTCGGCACCGTCTGCGTCTGAAGTCATCATCAGGGCTAGCAGGCACAGTGTTAACTGCTGCATCTGACGGACCGCTGCGTCCAGTGAGTGACTAGCTGCCACCCGCCTCGCGCGGAATTTCCCTGCCGGCAGGCAAAGTGTTAACTGCCGTGCAGGGACCATCCATTTCATCTTGATTTGATTCACCATCGCTGGGTGGCACAGGGGGCAGATCGGCAGATCCGTATCTGCTGGCATGTTGGCTGGCAGAGTTGCAGTGGTGTTTGCATTGGCATCATCATTGCTGGCGATATTGGCATTGGCATTGGGCTCGTCATTCTCTTCAATCACAGTTTCCGCAGGAGTTGTTGGAGCACAGGAGAATGGAGAGTCTGGAGGTTTTTCAAGTTGATCAATTTGACGATCCATTTGATCTATTGCATCTTGGAACTCATCAGCATCGGCTGGGCTGTCAAGAACTTCAGCATTAGGCTCAGTTGCAGCATCATTCGCAACTGGTTCAGGAGATTCTTGTTGAGCTGGACCATGGAGCTGTAGTTGATGCGGTGGTTCACCATGCTTTCGATGCTTCACATCTGAGTCAAGATCCGCGTCATCCTCATCCAACTCATCGATGGATCTTTTGTTGGTCGTGTGGAAGTCGATCATTCGGACAATGCGTCTTTGGCGCACCTCACGCATGGCTGAAATTGAAAATTCTGTGCGGCCTTCTGCGTCCACCAAACGTTTCACATGGTGTTTTCCAGCTCAGATCAGCACAGCTCCATGAGCAAGCCAACAAGTGTCGACATGTCCAGTGTCGGGTCAAGTTGAACAGCAACCACAACTGCAGGACCCTTCCACTTGATTGTGTGGAATTTGTCGGTGGCTTCACGCCAGTATAGACACCGTCGATACTGCTTCAACATGGCTCTTCTCAACCTGACATCAACATCAGCCTTGGCACGTGCTTGTTGAGCTTGGGATCTACACTTTAGGATCTCCTGCAGGTGTTGGCCTTCGGAAAGCTGTGGAGGCTTTGTGCGCTCTTCGGACATCAAACCAGGGATGGCTGGTTGCCTTCCCATTGCAAGTTGTGTGGGAGTGAGGCCATTCACAAACATGTGCTCGTTCAGGGAAGGAACCACCTACGTCAGAGCTTCATGCACTGCTTCAACACCTGAGGTCTCATTGTCATCCATATAGATTTGGACTGCACGCCTCACAAGTTGATGGTGGCGCTCAACAACACTAGTTCGAGCGTGAACTTGGCCAGGTGAGATCTTGAGCTCAATGTCGCGGTTTTCAGCCCATGTTGCAAATGCATCGGATTCCCAACCAGCATACTCATCAACTTTCAGTTGTTGCATAGGACCATGGAACCTAATCCAGGAACATTCCAATGCTTTGATCAAAGATGGGGACTTCTCATCAGACACAATGTGGGCAGCCATGTATCAAGTGCATTCATCAACCATAGACAAGATAGCCACACGTTTCTTCTTGCTCAACTCAACCCACGTGACATCAGCTTGAACGACTTGATTGAAGTTCTCAGCTCGGTCAACTGAGGCAGGAGACACACCTTTCTTGATGCCGTAGTGTTGGCAATGAGGGCAGTTCAAGGACTCAATGGCTTCCTTGACTTTCTCACTCACCTGCTTACATCAAGCAACTTCAGCAGGACTTCTTTGCGGGGATGCCCAAGGTTTCGGCGAAGTCGATGGGCAATTCTGGCAGCATGGGCACCATGATTTGTTGCAAATTGTGCCAGTCTCGACATCATCCACCGCATAGATTTGCTGAGTGAGATCCTCTTCGGACATGACCGCTTTGGCCAGATCGGCATCGTTGTCCACCACCAGGCATGGAACCTTCAAGTGGACAGTGGGTCTGATCACCCTAACAACGGCGGTTCATGAGATTGACCATTGCATTCTTGGCGCTTTGGATTCATGTCGACTTCTTGATGGCTCGAAAACCATCATTGTTGATTGTTGTGGCACCATACCCGCATTGATCAAACAGAGCAGCAAAGCCAGGAAGAGGTGAACACGCTTTTGTTTTCCAAGCACGGCTTTTCTCAGGGTGTTCGGCGTGAGCATATCGGCCAGCTCGCACTTGCTTCCGGTAGGCTTTGCGACACATGGACAAGTGGGTTCCATGGTCGATTTCACGGCGTTCTTCCAGATCAGCGGCATCTGCAGCACATTTGATGTTGGCGTTCTGCATGGCATGAAAATCTCATCAGGTTCATCAGAGTCAATTTTTTCGAGAAATGCTCTGCAGTGTGTGCTGAGTGAAAAATCCCAGCCCTCATTCAAACCAAAACGTTCAACATCAGCCAGCACCCAGTTTTGCAGCTTCGGTCGAAAGGCGACCCTCACCAACGTAAACTTCCCAGAAAAGAGGTGCTTTGGCACGAGCTCCATCACGGGCCATGGGAACCATACCTGAAACTTGATTACGCACTTCGGCACTTTGTTGATTGCATATGTCTTCAAGCTTCATCACCGCACGTTCCGGCACAGGAACTGCTTCAGGGAAATCATCATCATTGGCTTGGAAGGCAGTGTCACTCATGTTGAGCTTTGTGGCATCGGGCTGCATGAACTCTCCGACCACATCAGTCATTTGGGCATAGCCGTTCTCGGCACGCAAGTCTTTCAAGACACTGGACAGTGTCTCGACCTGATCATGGTCGTCGTCTTCACTGATGAGGTCAAACTGTACCTCGGCGAGTTGTGAGCCTTGTGTGACTCCATCAGCCAGTTTCAGAAGCATCGCACCGCCTTTGCCACAGCTGATTTCTTGCAATCACCACCCAAAAGACTCATTCGCTTGCCACCAAAGTCCACTGCAGCATTCAACATTTCCAGAATTGGGCGACCCAACAGCATGGGTGCGGCACCGAAAATCACAAAGCACTGCATACGGCCAACCTTGTCACCAAGTTTTGCAGGCAGTTGGACCATCCAGCGGCTGACACTTTCACCACCACCTCCAAACTTGACACCTTTGTCACAACGTTTGAACTGGAGGTGTTCAACATCCATACCAATCAGCTCTAACCATGTAAGGTATCGCAGCACATATTCAGATCCAGCCAACAACGTTGACGCACCACCATCTTGAATGCAGGCATCAGGGTCATTCCCAGTTGTTGGCATCAGAGATCAGGTGCTGGGCCATCCCGACAAAGTTCTGCATGTTGTTGGAGCCATCACGCTTCTTGCCAGGAGAGTTGCCAGAGCTCTTGGTGGGACAGTTGGCAGCCATGTGGCCAAACATACCGTATCGCAGGCACATCATTGAGGACATGTTCACCCCTGTCTTTGATACTTGACACGCCTTTTTAGGGGAACTAGGACCTTTTGAACCTTTTGATCCTTTCTTTCCCTTACCCTTACCTTTGGTCTTCCCTTTGGAATTTCCGGACCTTCATGGCGAGTTGCTTCCAGAGGCATTGACTTGAATACGTTGGCCACCGTCGGTTAAAGCGACCACAGGGAAGAATCCACGCTCACACGCATCTGGTTCAGCTGACACTTGCTGTTGGCATAGGCAGCATAGACCCGATCGAATTCCTCAGTGTCGAAGACAGCATCGGAGCTGGGCATGTCATCTGCTACTGTGAAACCATATGTAGATTGCACATCCCATTCGTCATCTTGCCAGTATGCATCATCACCATCGTATTCCAGCATGGTACCATCATCATCGTAGGCAGGGTATTCATCATCGTTGTACTCATCTTCATTCTCAAAGTACACCTCATCATCAGCAAAGTGGGCACGGTCAGACTTCCATCGACCACGCGTGTTGTTGAACTTTGAGGAAACCGTGTGCTTTTGTCCCAAGGTCAGACACAACGCTTTCTGTACCAACAGTTGTTTGAATCAGCTGCGCCTGCTCTTTGGTCAATCCAGCACGTCGCATACTTGGGCAGCTCTCCAAGAGCTTGGCCAGACTCAGTGCAGTAGTCCAGCATTGTCTGATTTATTGCTTTGTAGGTCTTGTAGAAATACTTCTCGAAGGCTTCCGGCATCTCGATCTTTGCATCGTACTGCCATTGCGCATCCAACCTATCCAGGATACGGCCTAAGCCATCTGCAATTTCCAGATCTTTCACCTCGAGGTCTTCGCTTTGTCTCCAGGACGCACCAGTTAAGGTGGACAGCACTGAGATCCCCATTTCAGACGCCCTCTTCTGGATGGCCAGTCTTCGGGCATACAGTTGTATACGTTTGCGCCATTCCTTGTCAAACCTGGAGATAAAGTTGTCCTTTGCCTGGGTCTCAGCCATGACACCAGATCCAGTCGCCATGGCGGAAACAGAAAGGTAGGAGCTTGAGGCTCCGCCTACCAATTTGAAGAGCTCACTTCAGAGTTCTGATCAGTTGCATTCTAGGTCAGATGATCCTTTGGGGTTTCTACAGGCCGGCACGCTAAGTCCAGGCACCTGTTTTCGCACGGGCGAGGCTCAAGGGCCGTTTTAGGGCGATTTGATCAAAGCAGGGTCGGCCATTGAAGAATGTAGCGAACTGGCGTGGACTGTGGCTTCCCGATCTCTGTGTGTGTGTCATCCCAGTATGTAGTGTCAACACCTAAGTTGACAGCGTCAAATTCACATTTAAAAGATATATATATATATCATATATTTATATTCATGTTTGATGACTTTTCCCATTGACTCATACAGCTCCTCCCACAGAGACCAAGAAAGGTCCCAGCAGACTATCAGATAAATTCTTTCAGCAGGCTCTCACTACATTATTGAGCAATTTGAGCCTAGCAGCCTAACTGTGACTTTAGAATGATGCTCCGAGCTTGAGCTGTACTCACCATCACAACACATTGTTTTGACATGTTTTGACTACTTTGGGTTTGATATGTTTGTCTATGATAGAGTCCATGACTGTCCTGAATGTGGTGGGCAGTTTGCTCTGCAGTCTTTTTCGCAGCGTTTTTGTCGCTGAAAGTATATGCTCTCCGGCTCTCCATGCAGTCAATGTGCATACATGTGCTTTCCACAAGCACCTCAAAGTACCAACACATGTACGAACTCGTGGCATCTCTTTGGCTTCTTCCCACTGTGCAACACTCCACAGGCAATCGAATGACCCCCACGCCCCGTGCCATGCTCCAAGGCATTGCCACAAACTGTCAGAGTTTCTCGGCGTCAAATGGAAGACCTGAAAGCATTTGAAAGCTTTGTCAAAAACAGGTTGAACATTCTTAAGGCATTTGGGAATTCAACCCGAGAAGTCACTCTGTTCTAACTGATGTTCTGCTATTGCGACCAATGAGGTTTCAGTTTCCGCAACTGATATATTTATCCATATATATATACATATATATACATATATACATATACACATATATATATATATGTATATTCCATCATACTTGAATATTGTGGAGTAAAGCATACCTACATATTCATTTGTAAAACCCTTCCTTTCCGGTCAAGGTCCATGTAACGTCTTCATCTTACTTTTGGCTCAAGATGGTTAAAAAGGCTGCAGCCGTTGCCCTGGGTGCGGGCGTTTGCCTTTGCAACTTGTTCTTTTTGGGGTTGGTGTTGTCAAACAACAATTCAATTGGTTATCAGCCACATCGGTCTCTTTGATTGTTGCTGTTGTGGTTGGTCTTTCCTAAACCCCTTAATCATACATTTTTGTGGCTGGCAGCTCCCTAAAAGCTCGCACATGGAACCGACCGCATGACAAGGGCGCGCACTGAGTGGATTGACGCTGACGGGCAGATTCCTCACAGGCACAAGGCTACATTAACTGAGTTAAGCCATTATGCCAACAATCTGAAAGCCCGGTCCATTTGGTGATTTGTAGCCACATTGAGTCATCCTCTCGCAATCTGGAGAACTTGGTCCACAGTACGGAGCAAAGTGGTCTGCCGGCGCAACTGGTTCTGATTCCTTTGAGAGGGCAGGTCCTAAGGGGAAGCTAGCAGCACTTCGTTCAGTGATTAGCGGGATTTTTTGTTTGTTCGACGACAACTTGGAAATCACTCAGGAGTTTTCTGAGGCAAATCGACACATCACACTGGTCTTGAAGCCAAGGGCACGTCGATCCCATCTTTTGAGACAGGAGTGCATTGGTTGGTCGATCTCTTCGGAACCATTGTTGTCGACAGCAAAGCGGTTTGTAAAGTATTTTTTATTTCTAGGAGCAGTGCCTGAAGTGCCTCGCTGCTGTAAGGCCGCGTCCGCGCCACAGCGGGAGTACCGTGCTCCGGATTTCATCGGCATTTTGCTGTGTGTTGGTATGCAGGGTCTCGGCATTTTGCTTTGAATATAAACCCAAGACTGTGATTTGAGTCCTCGGCATTTTGCTTTGAGTGTTTTCAGAAGTTTGACACTTTGCCTCAGCAATATCATTGACTTGACTTTATCAATTTGACTTCATCAGCTTGGCATTTCCCAAACATCTCTCATTGTGGAAGTTGATTGTGATTTGCCTTGAACCTCTCTTGCAAGAGCCCGCATTTCTTTGAGTATCAAACGCAAGCCCAGGGTGTCTCCGTGTTTTCTTTGCGGGTTTTTTTTTTCCAGTCATGTCAGGTTCAGATCAAATGTCAAGTTTGAATATCAGCTCGGAATCAGCAGATGTGTCAATTCCTGCCGGAACAGTTGCAGTCTCTCAGGCAAGATCAGACAGTCGTAGTTCCAGCTCGTGACGTCGGAACCGAAACTCAAAACGTCGAACGCCGTCGCAGGTGAAGAAGTCGGTGTCATCGATTGTTAAGTCAATGCCAAGGAGTTCCCAACATGGTCCTGCTCCTAGTAGCCGTCCACCCGAAATCCACCTTCATTATGATCGTGTTCAAACGGTGGCTGTTGGCGTTGACCCTGTTGACTTTGCAAAGATGGTTGGTGAAGCCAAGGTTTTGATTTCAAATGCCCAAGACCGTGCTTGTCACTTTGAAGGGTTATCAAAAGAGATTTTTAACCAAGCTTATGTCAATTTCTCAACAACTTCATCAGTCATGCTTGGAGAAATTGGAGAAAGGCCAGGTTATGGGGAGCAAATCCAATTGAATCAATCCAAAGGTTTGTCACTGCAGCAAATGTTTTCGGAAGTGGAATCCATCAAATCCCAACTCCGCGCCACTAGGATAGTAGGGCACAAAGACTCCGAAATCCAGCGGTTAATAAATGAATCCCAAAGTACTGACTATCAACTTGGTCAGAAAGACGGTGAGATCTCTCGACTTCAACTCCATTGCCAAGCGCTTGAGGCGGGATTGGCTGCGTCAAGCGCCACCGCTGTGCAACAGAGTGTTCCAGCAGAGAGGCATGAGTC
>Ga0126342_10006934_pt1 | contig 20179 bp, 19 predicted proteins | sample Cyp1metagenome_FD_92528 | JGI IMG/M metagenome (GOLD analysis project Ga0126342, IMG submission 92528) | Coral microbial communities from Lord Howe Island, Old Settlement Bay, Australia - Cyphastrea 1 metagenome | ecosystem: Host-associated > Invertebrates > Cnidaria > Coral ...
ACTCCAACCACCTGTCGGTCCATCAGTGGATTCGCTCTGCCATCCGTGATTCACAACAACCAACCTCTCCTATAGGTTTCCTATTTTTGAAACTTCCGCCACCGCCTTGTGCGGTACTACTGGCATTATAGATTTTTATGCGTCTAAACCTGTCAGTATGATTCAGTATGTACATATCATATCACACACATTTTTACACGGTCAAACACTTTTTTTGGGGTTTGGGATGCCCAAATTCTTGGCCCTTCCCGGAATCCCCATGGCCTATGGCCCAGGTTGTTGAATACAAGCCCTCGCGGAAGCGAGCAAAACTCCTTGAGGCGATCCGGTGTGCTGATTGCTGCCATCCAACTAATTTAGTTGCATTTCGTTACTATGCCAAAAAAGGCCAGAGATCCTAATGTGTTTTTTTTGTCCCTGTTGTGGTTGTGATGTAAGGACCCCGTTTGCAACAATCACGTGTTGTTGTTAAATCAATTGAACCATTTGTCATGTACCCTCCGGTAATTCAACGTGGTAAATAGGTAACTCATCATTTTTATCATCAATAAATTGGACATGGTTTCCATAGCAAACTTTTAAACAACCAGAGGGTAATTCATATTAATCGCAGTATCACCATTATATCCATCATATTCCCATTGTGTTATTCAATTTCCCCAAGCATCATGGAACATCTCCCAGGACCTTGACATGAAGGTCGTCCATCGGCCCTCCGAGTGCGAGCTCATAGCGAGCATCCTGGCGCGATCGAATTTTGCGCAGATTTTGTAGTGGCTCGTATATGGGATGTGCACACAATATAGATAGATATAGATAAATATGTAATGTACATACACATTGTTATACACACATGATATATATATATACACAATATACCTATTGCAATTGGGAATGAACCCGATTTTCAGACAAAACCGTGTGAGTTTTTCAATGATGCTGTGCAGCTGATATCTTTACAGTGCCAACAGATCCCTAGGTGATGGTGACTTGCTTCATGTCCATTACACCAGCTTCTTTGATGCAAATTGAAGCAATCTGATGGGTGGGTTTGAAATGCAAAGCTGAGTCTATGTCCAATCCTTGTCCTAGGTTTCTTGAAAAACGCCGGACAACAATTTGAAACCACAAAGGGTGGCGAGCCGTGCCCACTGCGAACCTTGTGACACTCCTGGAGCTTTGATATTCACATGTCCGGAAAACTTCAAACTCCAGGTACGTTTTCAAATTGGGCAACTGTGTCAAGCGTGCGAAGCCGGAATGCATGAAGGGCTTTCAGACTGCAGTGTCTGGAGCTCAGTAGCCAGAAGCAGGTACCACTGGCAAGTATGACGGGTGTCGCAACCTGCCCAGGACAGGCATGTGCACCGGTGAAAAGAGGAAAGTAGGGTCCTCAATCGTAGGTCCTCAATCGCATGCTTTTCTCAGAGCCGGCAGCGCAGTGAGAATCGTTCAATTTCTAGGACTGAACTCTTCCTGATTTGTGCCAGAGGTCACAATTCCCCCAAAGCTTGGGTATGAGAAGAAGGCGTGAGCAGATTTCAGTTCTGAAACGTAGGTTTTGTGTTTTTTTTTAGCCAGGTTCGTCCAAAGGAGATCAGTGCCGACGAACGCATCCTGTTTCACATAGAGATGATTGACATCGACAAGAATTAGTTTGCCAAGCAGCGGCCAGATCAACGACCAGCAATCTGAATGTCAATGCCAGAGGTTTGTCAGGTTTGTTCCATCTAATGATTGCCAATGCTGGGCTTGAGCTAGGTGTCTTAAAGGTGGCAAAGTCTCACCAGCGATGTGTCCAGCTAGCACAAGTCTGGAAGCGGCTGCACCTCCGAGAGAGAAAAAACGCAGACAGGTGTAGAAGTTGAGCGCTGCAGGAGTTGGGTGCTAAATGCATTATGAGTTGGGCTTTGACGACTGCAAGGTAGGAAGCATACTTGACATGGTCCTGTTGATTTCCGCGTGCTGTCTCTGCCACTTCTTCAAGAAGGATGGGACCAGAGTTTAGACTTAAGGGAGCTGGCAGGGCATGGGGCACCATGCTCAGAGTTCTCACTTGTGCTGCATGCAGAAGCCATAGCCGATGTCTTTCCGCAACAAAAAACATTGGAAGATCTTAGAAGCTAAGTTGCTCCCAGTAAGCGAGTTATCCAAAACCATCGTTGCACTGAGGCCACCTGAGCAAGTTCGGCTTCCAGCTCTTTCCACCTCAGCCTCTGCAGCTGCACTAGGGCAGAAAGGCGTGGCAGTCCGACAGCTGCTGTGCCGATGTGCCGAATGGCGCATGAGTTTCTGCGGAGGCCCAAGCGAGGGTGAACTGGTTCGCGCAGCCAGCCAGGCTGAGTTAAGGCAGTCTTCAGTTGGCTTTGTCTGAAAATAGAGTGCCCCCAATTTTGATGGTTGACCAGCTGACCATAATCCTCTTCACTAAAAGATCTAGAATCTAAAAGTTGAATTTTTGGTCGTGCCCCATGAGGAGCTCCCAACCTGCACCAAAGCCCAAAACCGGCCTTGTGACTGCCTGTGGCTTGGAAACCAGGTTGTCTGGCTTATATACCGTTTTTTAAGCTCATCTGCCACAGATTTGACATGTTTTTTTGCGTCACTTGTTGTTATTTGTTCCAATCTTGACATGGTGTACTCAAGAGAGGTGGGCCTTTGCCACCGCCGGGCCAGACAAGGTCAAGTTTCGAGGTGATCATGGTATCTCCTTTGAGGGGACGCGTGTATCTCATTCCGTGCTGCAGGCGAGATGCACAGTGTCCTAAAAAGAAGTTGTCGTTGCCCTTTGAGCGGCCCCTAAATGAATGTTTGGTTATTTTCGTTGTTAGATTTATAGGCTCAAACTTCGATGTGGACATTCCTGGCACAAGATGTTTTGACCGAGATCAACTCATCAACATTCATCAACACATTTTTTTCTTACATTCGTTCACCATGGGTCCCAGTTCGGTCACAGACGGTACCAGACTGTAAAGATCTGTAAAGACCTGAGCTGCGCGCCATGAACCTCCTCATTGGCTCCTATGACAGCGATGATGACGCACCGCCACAGCCGCTGAAGCGGCCTCCGGAAGTCGAAGAGAAAGAGCCGGGACCGAAGCCGCTGGCGCCGCCTTGGCGAACTCCTGGGGAAGTGGCAGTGGCAGACATGGTGTCATGACTTGATATGGAAATGGTCCACTGGACATGACATGGACAGCCAAAAGACGGTGGAGTTTGTGAAGTATCAAATCTATTCAAATCTGCCATGTGCTGTATGTGGTCAGCTCACGCATGGCATGGTGTTCCGACAGGTGTCGAATATTTCAAGCAACGCTCTCTGCAAGCTGGATCAGAACCTGGAGGAAGAGGAGACCCGGGTGGAGAGCTGCATCAGTTGTCACAGGGCTGTGCTGGCCGTTTCCCTCACAGGACATTGGGGCTGAGGAGCATGACCCATTCTGTGAATGTGCAGATTGCTCAATGCTACTGCTGCTGCTGGGCTTGAGTCAGATGTTTGAACTTGAGCTAGACACGTATTTCGACTGATTTCTGCCTGTTTAATGCAAATTTTGCGTGCTAAGGAGATTCATGGCAAAAAGCCTTCAAACGAAAGGGATCCGCTTCAAGTGCAAGCTCTGCAATAGTGTTTTCACATCCAAGGCAGGAATTTGGACTTTCGATGCTCCCAGTTCAAGACATGCTGTTACCTTTGCTGTGAGTCACTTTGGTGATAGGTTGGAGCTGCCGATCATTTCAAGAAGGTGCATGCCAAAGAGGTGCAGTCTTTCAAGACTCTTAGCGGTGTCAAGATCACCTGAGTTTGCTCAACACCATGCTTTTACCGTTTACCCAGTTTGTTTTCGATCAGTCATGAAACATGGGAATGGCGCAAAACATGTAGGCCCGTAGGCCCCAGGAGTAAACGTGACCAAAATCGTGTTTCTTTTGGTAATTTTTTTGTAGTTGCATAGCTATGCATAGCTATGCTCAGCTATGCTCTTCTGCCTTCGGATGGCGATCTCTCAGACGGCCTTTGCCGTCTTGGACCCTTGGGCCGCCTGAGGACAGAGAAGATGCCAAGGCTCTTTCGGAATGGCCCCTCCAAGGAGGAGTTAGCAGCCTTGGCACGTCAGCGTGACTTTGCGCGTGATCGCGTGCTTGGCAAAAGGCCAGCAGATGAGGCGGGTCTTATGGAGCAATCAGATTTTCACAAGTTTTTGCTTTCCAGTCTTCTTTCGGCTGATCGGCACCTTTGGCACATTGGCTTTGACAAACATGCGACAGGATGCCAGCTTTGGAGGTTGGGCAAAGAAGGAGAAACCTCCGCCTCCACCATGCGAGACGCCCGAGTACGAAGGTATGATGCAGACTGAGATTTTCACAGCACCTCCATGGGAAGGTGCCTCGGTTTCCTTCAACTTCCGCTTGCAAATCTTTTCGACCTGTTGTGCCATGTTGTGTTGCAAATTCCATTTGCAGGACAGAAGCCCACGGACGATGATGCCACCGAAATGGATCGTGAGGTTGACAAGCGGATAACCCAAGCGCAAACGCTGCGGTTTTGCAAGCGCAACGTCCTAGAGGTCAAGAAGGACACTGTTCGCTGCAAGCTTTGCTACAAGACCCTGCCCAGCACTCGAGCTTGTGAAGAACACATTGGCAAAGACCATGAAGAGGATTTCAAGAAGGAGCTGAAAATGTGGGAACGCTTCTTGTTCACAACATGCAAAAGACAGCCACCGTTTGGTTGGGTTTGCAAAATCTGTCAAATCTTTTTTGCGACCGATGGTGCGTGCTGGCGGCATGTTGGTAAAGAGGTCTACATTAAGTTCGAGGAGCGCCACATGGGTGCTTGGCATGAAAAGGAGGATCGCTGGGGTCATGCAGAGGATGAGGAGTGCTGCGGAGATGGAATCAATGTTGGAGGAGGCTTGAGCTATGAGAGTGTCATGGCCTTTCACCAAGCGCAAGCCGCCGAAGAGGAGGCGAAAAACCGCATGGAAATGAAGAAAGCTAGCCAGGCAGTACAGGAAGAATCCTCATCATCAGATGAGGAAGAAGAAAAAGTTGGCAAAGTGCAGCAAATTGAGGAATTCTGACCATTGCCGAGATCTAAAGTTGGATCTCCCGAAAAAGCCTCTCTGAAGAGATGTCTGAAAAAGATGGAAAAAAGTTCAGTGAGTCAGTTTGGACCAGTTTGGATTTCTTTTTTCACATCCCCTTTCCGATCTTTTTCTGATCTTTTTCCAATCTTTCCGGCCCCGTGGCACCAGTATCCTATCTCCTGCGGACATCGCCAGGCATGGATGTTGGGTGTGCGACCTGGCTGGACTGCGCTGAGTGTGGATGGCCAAGCTGTGCAAACAAAGGACTGACGTTGCGGGAAGGAGAAATAGCACCAGTGACATCCAGACGCTTAGACAAGCTGCAGCCATATGGCATATGGATGCATATGGCCATTCATTGTGATTTATTTTGATATTCAAAGTTGAGCTCCCTTTGCCTGTTTTTTTTTCATGCAGGAGGAACATGGCGTTTTGATTTTTCAAATGTTCCTCGTATCCAGGAGGACATAGAAGATGCTCTCCAAGCTGCGGTGGAAAGAGAGAAGCGGTGGGCCTTGAATCAGTTGAACCCTTGAAACGTACTTCTGGGTACCTTCCATTGTTGGACAAAGCCAACCGTTCCAGGGACGTCGTATGCTTCGAGAAGGGTCAGGGCAAATTTGGAACAGAGGCTTCTGCATTGCAGCCATCTCTGAGGCACGAGGCAGTGGCAGAGCACCCTTTTGCCAGGCAAAAGAGAAGGCTGAAAGAGCAAAACGTCAGCTGGCAAAGCTGCGAAAGGAGTTCCGCTTCCAGGCATAGTGTGTTCTTTCAAGAGACGTGGCTTGAACATGTTGGGGGTGTTCTCTTTCGAAGCATTTTGACCACCGCACGTCACACAGGGCTGGATTGAGCGTGCTGAGCATCGTGGTACCACACAAGCTCAAATCGAAAGGGCAGCTTGCTGAGTGATGTGTTGCCTCTTTTTTTGGGCCGAGTTGGAGATGTGACGTTCATGCCATGGCCTCTTTCGCGGGGCAACAGCTTTGCCATTTCAGCTGGGATTTCGTGTTCAGGTTTACGCCTGCCTGGAGGCGCAACAGCCTTTTGCGTGAGGAGTTTTGTGGATTCGCTTTGCCAAAAGCGCCTGCCAGGAAAATTGCTCAGCATGGGTGGATCACCTTCCAGCGAAGATGTCCAAGACATCTGGTAAACCGTAACATGGCCAGATTCTGCCGAAGCTAACAGGACCTAACATTCACCTGCAGCATTGGCTTGTAGGGAAATGATCCCAGGCTGCGAATCGATTTCCTCAATTTCTACCATCTGAGCAACAACCTGATTCTGCCTGTCACGAAGCCTGGGTCTTGGAGAGCGGAGGTTTTTTAGCATTTGGGAGAGCTCAACTCTGGACGGAATAAGATGTAGTAAACTTCAATAGATTAAAATAAACACATATGAAATGTAGCAGCTTGAAGGGATACAGGATGATACAGGATATTTGGAATAATCCACCAGTTGAGGCCCAGACGCTGTTCCTTTGTTGAGATGATGACGAACCAAGCCCAAGCACCTGCTGAAAGCTTAGCGGCGCCTTTTCAGGAGTTCCAAGCAGTTCATCCTTTCATGATCCTTCCATGATCCTTCCATCATCACGTTTCAACGATTTCAATGTGTTCCAACGTGCCACACAAGAAGCAACGCATTCAGAGCAACGCTTCGTCCCGCTGCAGTCCTGGTTTCTGAGCCACTGGTGGGGCCTTTCGGCCGAATCCTAAGATCCAGGAAGGTAGCTGGTTTTGTCATGGCATTTTCAGCTTTCAGTAGCATTACCCTCTGGTAAACTAACATAGCTATTGAAAATGGCCATTTACAGTTGATTTACCTATTAAAAATGGTGATTTTCCATAGCTATGTTAGTTTACCAGAGGGTATGGCCCTTTACTAGTTCGAACTGGCTTGTCTAACATCGATTTTGTCGATTTTGATTGATGCGTCTATGGTTTGGGGCAGCTTTCGCCCTCATTCCCAGGTTCAAGGCTTTGTGGCGAGTGTGGAGAAGCATGCAGCCACCAGAGGGCTGAGCGCGGACAGCTCATACTGGACCCCCTCGGTCTGTGTTGAGGGATGAAGTCACAGAAGTCACAAGAGAATCGACGAATCGATGAATTTTGTAGAAAGACCCCGGAAAGACCCACAGGGAAAGGAGCTGGGACAGGCTTGGACGCTCTGCCAGGGATTGAACTGAACATTCGATGGGGTTAGTGTCAAACAGGGTCTCCTTCTTTGGTCTGTGTATTCCTGCTCCTTTTTCCAGTCTTGGGCTCTCCAACTTGCAGAGAGCTGTCATCTTTGTACAAGTTAAGCATGTTAAAGATGAACGACATTAAAAATGAACAACAGGAAACCAAAGGACCAAAGGTTTGCATATGTCTCGCTGGAAGGACATGGACCTTTGCATGCAGACTGTTGGAAAAGCAAAGTTCCATCCTCAAAGGCAACTTTTGATCCAAGACAGCTTCCACATGGGTAAGTGGCGCAGCTTTCTGACCACTCCCCCAAAGCATTTGTCCGTTCTTAAGGTGAGATTTGTGAGAACCCCACAAAGGCTAGTGGTGCTGGTGGGTGGGCGGCTTTTTTTCAATATGCTGCTGGTGCCGTGGGTGTGGGTTCTTCAGTGGTAAGCATTGTATGGGTGTCTTTGGCAGGCGCTGTTCTACAAGCCCATGGAGACGTGTAAGTTCAAGCTCTTGCTCATCATTGACCAACAGGTGCAATGCATCGCAGACCGCGTTCGGATTCCATTCGCGAGACTGCAGGCAGTTTGCTTCAAGCGCAGCTGGTGTCTGCTTCCCAGCCATTTCTGATGGCTATAGGAAGATGGCTGGGCGCATTCGTATCATTGATGATAGCTAGCAGAATTCACAGAATTTGAAGGGAAAATCTACGACCAAAAGCTTATAAGCTTATGTCTTATTATGTTTAGGAGTAAAATCCATGGTTTCCTGTAGATTTGTTCCTTAAGATCATCCAAATTGACATGGCCTGATGTTCCTAAGGCCTGTACGAGACAGCCATGACGGTTGATACCAATTTGGCCATGGTTGACTGTGCGTGCGTTAACAACAGCTGAGACCTCAGGGAAGCAACTCTCACGAAATGTTCTTCTCGTTTCAGGACGTCATTATGTAGATTTACCAGCAACTCAGTAGTGCTACTGTAGACTGTGGATGGAAGAAATCCTGCACCAGTTGATAGATGGTTTATCCCACTATTAATAGGGTTTCAACCATCCAAGGTGGTGCAGGATTTCTTCCATCAACAGTAGTGACTGCTAGTGGCTTCAAATCGATTTTCCGACATTTTCTGATGCTGATCCCGGCATAGTGGATGGGTGGCTCGACGGGGTAGCCCTTTTCTTCAACCATTATTTAACTTCAAACCATGGTTAATTGCATTTAGTTACCACATTTTCAACTAAGAGTAAGACTAGTATTTAATCTTCACTACACTAGCTCAGTAGGTACTCAATATACCAATCTCATCCAACTTATATATATATATATACAGACACACATTTCTTTCCACTATTTTCCACTTGTTATAGGTGTTTTCATGTGTTTTCGCAGTTTTTTTCCAACTTTTTCCCAGGTTTTTCCACTTTTTCTTGGCAGCGCCTTGGCCGGATCCTGACTGGTCCAGGTGGTGGGTCTGAGCTGATCACCCATGGCTTGACGGAGGACGAGGAGAAGATGGAAACACAACGACCTGGACACGGTGTAAGGCGCCAGGGACGATGGACACATATTTCATCATATTAAAAAAAAACAATAAATACTTAAATTTACCCTGTAATAACCGTATATAACTGTATAACTTCTGTATAACTATGATTTCAATATTTTTTCTAAATGCTCAAAGATAAACATGTATTCGCTTTTGTATCTGTTTAGTAAGGGATGATACGATAGAATAGAAGTGACAGTCTTGGCTGCTTCACCCGGTTTCCCGGTTTCTGGGTTTCCCCGTCACAGGGCGAAACTGGCCAGAGAGGCCGGCTTTCCAATGGAAGTCGCAGAAGCAGGCTGTCGAAGCGCCCCGATTGAGTGATAGCATGTGATAGCCTCAGATAATCTGAAACTTCCATTATATCTGATGGTAATCTAAATTTAACATAATGGGAAAATCCATCAGCCAGACGATTTTCCCAGCTATATCAGCGACAAAAACCTCTGCCAGTATCCTCCACGGGGATGTCCCAGCAAGCAACAAGTTCGCCAGGACTGGGTGTGCAGGTGGAGAAGTCCGAGGAGGGAAACCCAACAAAAAGGGTTGCAGCCTTCATTTGCAAAAGATGGGGTCGCATATAGAATGCATATAATATATATATATATATATACATATGAATCTAGAAGGATCCTACATGCAAAGTTGCTGAGTCCAGCATCTTTGATCAGGCATGGACAGAGGAAGACAAGGCCTCGATTCTTCACAGCGTGGCATCGCGCAGGGCTGAGGAAAGAGGTATGATGTGCCTTGGTTCCCCTTGCACTTGTCCTGCTCCTCGTAACCAAGGTATGATCGAGAGGTGCAGCTTGTTGGTGGTTTCAACAATAATCACATGTATGTATAATTATACTATGGGATAATTACATACATATATGGGATAATTGTATATTAACCAGTATATTGAAACCATCACATGATTATAATTATATACACATCCCTTTTTTCATCTTGGGATGATCCCAGTTGACCGACCCAAGATTTTAGTCTTCCAGGAGCAGCAGAACTTGGAGAATGCAGAAGCCAGACTCCGTGCACGTTTGGCAACAGTGATCCGCTCGGCGAAACGTGAGTGCTTGGATTCCTTGAATGTGATCTGAAAGCTGCAGATCAAATTGTCTCTGGAAACTCCAAGGCATTCTGGCCCCGAGTTGCACGACCTGACAAGGACTTCCAAGTTCGAGGCAGCCAGGTGATGATAATCCCCAATTAATATTGGGAACTACAAACCCCAAGAAAATCATCAACCAACCATTATTTATCAATTATCACCCCATATGTTTTTTGTTTGAATGTCACAATCCCCGTAAAACCCCTATATTTGATAGTTTGCCATAGAATTATAAACCAACAGGGGTCACCATGTAAGCTTATGAAATAGCCATAGCCATGTGCAGGATGGGAGAGCAGCACCTACAAGGCGTGTTGCGAAGGCACCTGGGATGTGATGCTGCTGCAAAACCAGCATCTTCAGTGGTTTAAATACTATAAGAACCATCTTATTAGGATGCAAATATATACAGTAACTGGCTGGTGGTTTTTAGATATCATATATATGTATACGAAATTTTACACACAGTATGTACACATACACATGCGTTCAACTACATTTGCAGCGCCGTCCAGGCCTTGAGCTGCATTCAGGAGGATGCTCGAAGGAGGTCTTTGGCGATGCATCTGCAGGGCCAGAAGCTCAGTAGCGAAACTGATCTACTGATCCACCAATTCACCATGCAGCATTGAGGCCTCAAGAGTGAACACCTCCATATGCTGGCAGATTCTTGGCTGGGGCCGGTGATAGCTCGTGTCGTTGGCTGAAGGCTGAAGCTGTTTCTTTCCGGCTGAGCAGTTCATGTTTGAGGAAAGTTTGCCTCCCAACCTGATTGAGCTCACCCTCAACTTAAGGCCACTTGGTATCTGAGTAGCCGAGACATCATGCAGCCACAGCACCACGCTTGTTGGAGCTGAGGTGTTCTTCACTGAAGGATGATGACATTGCAATGCTGGCAAAGGCCACATCCTGAATTCAGTATGTGGGTTGATGTGGGTTATAGCCTATGGTCTTGGAGTCTAGGTGAAACCAGTACTTGGCAAAACTGCATGCGCACCTTGATGTGTCTCAGGCACTTCCGAAACAGCTGAAAGAGCTAAAGCTCGACCTCAGCTGCTGTAGGGACCCTGAGGTTGTGATGTGCTCTGCATTTAGTCCACATTGCGAGGGAAGATGCTGCATATCCATAAGTTAGTACAGGGCCAACATGTGTATTCTATATCACATTGTATCACATTGATACGTTGTTTGTTCCAACCAATGAACAAACATGCTACAGGGATGTTGTCCTCTAAACAGTTGCTATATGACACTGCTCTGGCATCCTGGACCAAGAATGTTCTGGAATGCAATGGGATTGAACGATTGAACCCAATGCATTCAATGAATTGTGCAGGAACATTTTTGAAGTAGTTTACATTGTTTTTATTTTCATCTATTTTCCACCTGTGTCTGTACCTGTCCACAAGTACTGTATATAAATGTACTCCTCCCACAAGAATTCCATCCTTTGAAATACCAATGCGCACTACCAATTCATAAAAGGTGTTCTGATTGGCAAAGAGTGATGGCACCATATTTGTTCAAAGGTTGACTCAGAGAAGAATGGTGGTTATCTTCTTGGTTAAGATGCCACATTTTCGAATTCATTGGTGAAACAGCCACGCCATAGTGAGGACATACGGACACAGGGCTCCTTTTTTGACAGCCATGCTTTGTTATCCTTGTACCGAGGTCAGCAATTGACAGATGCAGGAATCAAGAAGTTGGCGTCGCAACTGAATTTTGAAGAAACAGCGGCCACTTGTCACCGAAATCTTCGCAAAGCTTTACCAACAGATCTTCCATTGTCACGGCACCATGGCGTGAGGTGTACATCCGGCTAGCAGAGACAGGGGTGAGCAAGGACGTCCAGGCGGATGGTCGCGAGCACGTGCTGATTTTTGCTGAGTTTTTTTTTGCGATGCAGGATTGGTATGCTGCAGAAGCAGCCAAGAATGAAGAGAATGGCCAGAATGGGCAACTGAAAAATGTGCCAAGGGCCAAGTTTGAAAGAGTAAGGAAAGGATGTGACATGCTGTACAGAATATAATATAATGGATTTTGAATTGTAAATCATACTGCAATATGATATTTGATATGATATGATGTAATACTATATGCCATACTGTAGATTGATTGAATTTTGGGCTTCGACATCGGGCTTGGCCAGAACAAAGTGATCAAGCCTCCGTTTGGAATCTGGAATGAATGTGTTCGATCCTGGTGTCAACTTCGAAAAGTCGTTAAAGTATCGAGGTCTCCTTTGTTGTTCCTCTTTTGGGGATGCAGTAGATCAAAATTGGCAGATGCCATTGGTGCAGGCAGAGTTCCTACTGTGGATGGTTGCCCTCTATCCTGCACCAGTGGATGGTTTATCCCATTATTCATAGTGTTTCATGGGTACCAATAGTTCCCAACTGGTGCAGGATGGCTTGTCCATCCCTGTCCGATGCTGAGGTCCCATGCTTTGCACATGTCGCTATGCCTTGACCCTGCTGTGTCTGAACTACATCGACGAACCATGGTGCCAGCTGCCACCTTGCTGGGGAAGGCCTGCAACAAATGGCATTTTAAGATATTTTAAGTGGGTTTCAGTCTGAAGATGTGGGGAAAACATGGGAAAACCACCAACATTTGGGTAGAGGTGGTCATTCTTCTCAGTTGAGATATCTTGCCATTTGGGTGTGGGCAGGTCCTGACGGAGGACAGCGAAGAGCGTGCCATTGCAGCTCACCATGGAGGATTCCCCCAAAAAGGAGAGTCTTTTGCAGTCCCAAGGGCCCTAAAGGGCCCAAGGGTCGAGAATTCGAAAGAATACACTACGAGGCATTTCCAAATATCTCCCAGAGTATTCGAAGAGCCACCAGCACAATTCCAGCAAGGACGGCACTTAGCTTTGTAGTTTCACAATGTTTCACAAACTAAGGCTGCCTTGCGGGCGTTGGACTCCTTTGGTGAAAAGGCACGAAATGCATTGGGCGTGGAAGCGCAGCAGCGAGCCAAGGAGCTTTGCAGCATGCCCAGCTCAACTTCGTTCAGAAAATCCCAGCACATACCCGTCGTAGGAGCTGGAGTTGGCAATGCAACAAGCCGAAGAAGTTCCGAGCTTGATCATATTATGTCATATCAGTCATATCATATCATATGCTTGATTGTCAGAGTCCAGCCAGGTGTCGAGATATGTCAAGATTAATATATGAGGTCAGTTCTAGCTGGTTGAGTAACAGAGCCAAATACCCAAGGACCGAAAAGCAAAAGAAGCTCTCAAAGCTCAAAAGGCCAGCATTATGCAGCATTATGCAGCATTATGCAGCATTCAGATTGCAGGATTCACATGCAAGTACCTATCAAGTGACAGAAACTGAAATCCAGTTTCTGGACGGCTTCTGTATGTTTTGTTCCCTCCCTGATCAGTTATCCAAATTTTGGCAGGCAGCCCAGAAAGAGGAAGCAGCTTCAGGCTGAAGATGCATCGTGGCTGAACCAACCAGTGTCTTTCCAAGCCTGAAACCTGGTGGGCCGCCCTACTGCTGGGCCCAACTAACAAAAAAGAGGAGTGAAAGCACCTCCTGCCAGGGCCTTTCAAGAACGCTGTAACATTTTGTCATTCATTGTGATGAATTTGAAGAATCAAAGCCCCGTTTTTGCCACTCTTTGCTACCAGACAACCAGCTTGTTTGGCTATGGCATATTGGCATCCTGCATTTCCAAAATCTGTGTTTGTCAAACAACGCAGATGCAGCGATGATTCCACTTAGTACTTTTCGCAGTTGCAGTTGCCACGCTGGCCTCGCGATGGGGCAAGTTGTGGATGGCTTTAGAGTATCACTGGATCCTTGATTTCCCTCTATGGGAGTGCTGCATTGGTAGAAGAACATGTGCACACGGTTTCTGCGAATGCACTAGTGAGCGTTTGTTTTTGATGTTCCAGGCAAGAACGGCCTTCATTTTTTCCTGCGTTCAAATCATGCAGCCCTCTGTTTATGCTTCGCTGATTCCCGCAGCAATTCCTCAAAACATATGTCAGTTTGACAATATGACACTGCTCTTGGTTGGGGGCTTAGCTCTGGGTAGAAAGTCGAGGGGTTGAGGCTGCTGCATTTGAAGCTGCTGTTGACAAATCTCAATGCTCGCTGTTGCCAGGTGCTTCGTGTCTCATCCATATTCTGCGCGTTGGCGCTTCGACCACATCATGACCCTGAGACCGACATCCCTGACCCTGTGCTAAAGCCCGAGAACCAGGAAACCGGGTTGGAAAAATCAGCAGAGCTGGCAGAAGCGAATGAGACCGACAACACCGACAAGACCGACAAGACCATGGCGACCAATGCGACCAATGCGACCAATGCGACCAATGCGAGCAATGGGACCCAGACCGAGCAGCACCCGAACCTTGCCGACATGCCCATGCCCAACCTTATCGTGGCTTGGCTGATGTCCAGACAGTCATGGAGTGACCGGCTGCAATTTACTGTAGAAATGGGGCCCCAAACAGGTTCTTAGAGGGGGGAAGATTCATGAAACACAGGCCAATGGGGGACATGACCAACCCCTAACTGCCAAAAGTATCCAAAAGTTTCGGCACAAAGATCGGGCAGATCGGGCAGTGAAGTCTTTTCACTCATGGCTCGTTCGCGCATGGGTCGGCTCCTGGCCTTGTCGCTGCTGGCCTTTGGCCTTGGCTGCCTGAGCTGCCTGAACTTTGTGGCGCCCCTGCGGCCCAGCAGCACAGTGGAACGGGCGCAACGCGTTCAACTTCAGGCTGAGGCAGCACCGAAGAAGAAAGAAAAGGCCAGAGGTGGTGAAATATGGTGAAATGATAGTTTAACAATGTTTACCAGTTTGTTTCACAATTTTAAATTAGTCTCAAAATGGGGCACCCTAATTTCCAATCCATTATCCCCAATTTGCCTGTTAAATGCCCAAGTTCAGACACAACCAACGTCCCTGTTGAATATCAACCACAATTGAGGAACAACTGGAGATAATGTTAAACATCCTCGTTTCATGTCGGACGGGCCAACCCCGTTTCAGGCACCATGGGTTGGTCCGAAGAAAGGCTCATGGGTCAAGATTCTGCGACCAGAGTCCTATTGGTATCAGACTCGTGGCCAAGTGGTGAACGTGAACCAGAAACCTGAAGTCAAGTACCCAGTGACCGTGAAATTTGATCGTGTCAACTTTTCCAATGTGAACACCAATGGCTTCGCTCTCTGGGAGGTGATCGAGGCACCAGCCCCTGGTCCAGGAGAAGTGTAAGGCTCAAAATTGTGATTGCGAATGGCGATCATGTGCCAACAACTTTTTTGAATGCAGGCGTTGCTTAGGTACGGCTCAGTTCGCTAAAGAGTCGATGCAAACATCCCACAGCGGATGGTGCAGAACTTGAAGGAAAGAGAAAAAGTGCTGTATCCTGCGCTTTGGTCATGCCCCTGCGCTTTGGTCATGCCTTGTTTTGGACAACATTGGATTTGGTATTCTTCCATGCACTGCATTTTGCACGTAAGTCTCGGGTCGCAAGGTGTCTCAGAGAGAGAGAGAGAGAGAGAGACGAGACGAGACGAGACGAGCAGAGCAGAGCAGAGCTGAACATAGCAGAGCAGAGAGAAGGGAACGGAAGGGAAGAGAAGAGAAGAGACGAGAAGAGAAGAGAAGAGACGAGAAGAGAAAGGGAAGGGAAGGGAAGGGAAGAGAAGATAAGAGAAGAGACGAGAGGAGAGGAGAGGAGAGGAGAAGAGCGGAGAAGAGAGGAGAAGAGACGAGAAGAGACGAGAAGAGACGAGAAGAGACGAGAAGAGACAAGAAGAGAAGAGGGGAGAAGAGAAGAGAAGAGAAGAGAGGAGAAGAGAGGAGAAGAGACAAGAGGAGAAGAGAAGAGAAGAGACGAGAAGAGACGAGAAGAGACGAGAAGAGAGGAGAAGAGACGAGAAGAGAGGAGAAGAGAAGAGAAGAGAAGAGAAGAGAAGAGGAGAGAAGAGAAGAGAAGAGAAGAGAAGAGAGGAGAGGAGAAGAGAAGAGAAGAGACGAAAAGAGAAGAGAGGAGAAGAGAAGAGAAGAGAGGAGAAGAGATGAGAAGAGAAGAGAAGAGACGAGAAGAGACGAGAAGAGACGAGAAGAGACGAGAAGAGAAGAGAAGAGACGAGAGGAGAAGAGAGGAGAAGAGAAGAGAAGAGACGAGAAGAGAAGAGACGAGAAGAGACGAGACGAGACGAGAAGAGAGGAGAAGAGAAGAGAAGGGAGGAGAAGAGATGAGAAGAGAAGAGAAGAGACGAGAAGAGACGAGAAGAGAAGAGAAGAGAAGAGAGGAGAAGAGAAGAGAAGAGAAGAGAAGGGAAGAAAGGAGAAGAGAAGAGAAGCGAGGAGAGGAGAAGAGATTAGAAGAGAAAAACGCAAATTAGGGAAAATGTGAAGCCAACTCCTGACGGAGACTGTACTGGGTCCTCAAACCCTGGCATTGTTCTATCACCTTTGTCCTTGTTGCATCCCTTGCACTGACTCATCAAGGATCGACTTCAAGAAGACAAGTACAGTTGGGCGCACGTTGCCACTGCGCTGATCATGGTGGCTTGTTCAGCTGTCATGCTTCTTGTTTGCACTGATAGGGCTTGAAGACAAGCTGTGACTGGGGGCCTTTTTGCAAGTGTGCATATTCCTTTCCTTCTCCCCGTGTTGGGGTAGGCTCTCGCCTTAGAATTGCTGCACTTGGAGTGTGTTCAGGTTCGTTTCGGGCGATCTTTTTGCTTGCTTGAAGGCCTTGGCAAGCCTTAGATCAACTGAGTGGAAGAACTTTCAATGCCAGACTGCCAAAGACTGCCCAGCGTGTTGAGAGAGAGAGAGAGAGAGAGAGCGAGAGAGAGAGAGGGAGGGAGAGGGAGTGGGAGAGGCAGAGAGAGAGAGAGAGAGAGTCACAGAAAGATGATACCGTGGCAGGCGCCTGCTGCCAGCGAACAACAGAAAACGGTTGAGGATGGTGAAGAGGCAGATGAAGAGGATGGTGAAGCCGACACTCGAGGTGGGACAAGCGTCATCATGCCCAGCAATGCCCAGCCATGCCCAGCATGCCTAGCCATGTTCGTTTCTGGAGGGTGTATATAACGCAGATCGATGAGTCCCGTAGATACCTTCCAGATCCCACCAGAATTATCATGGTTTAGTACTGGATCTATTCATTTTTGGTCTTAATGGGCGCACTGAATTCGGGAAGGGAGTACAATGCCGCATCTTTGGTGCACAGGTCCCTTGCGCACAGGTACCCAGATGTTGCCGGCCGAGGAGAAGTCAGATCAGCCAGTCAGATGGTTCACAAAGGCACTGCGGCTGCTGGCTCAGAGGGAGAATGTGAATTGCAAAACCACAAGCAGTATTTGCGAGCATCTTGCTTTCCAGAAAGTCTACGCTTCCAAGGAAAGGCAAGCTGTCAGCGGAATGTGGCTGTTTGACTCTTCGATTCGAGAATGAGTACACCGAGAAGGTGGCTTTGCTGCATGTCATTTCCATGTAGCACCATGGAAGGTCTGATGCTAAATTATTGATTTCTGATTGCTGCTTGCTTCATTGTAGGCTGGCCTATCAAGCTCCGCTAGGTATGGACGCTGGACAGTTTGCCCAAGAACATGCAGCGTGGTGCGGCTTTAATGGCGGGCATGGCCATTGGCCTGTTGGCGAATCGTGTGTTCTATGCTCCTTGGCCGTTGTTCCATAGGGCCATAGGGGAGGGGAGTGCCGACGATTCGCTGATGCCTTTTTTACTAAACTGCCACGCAGCAGATGCTGCAGACGCTGCAGTACTTGATTTCTCTTGCAAATCGTTTCCTCAGAGCTTACAGCCCCTCAGGGCCCCAGGGCGGCCCCAGAAATTCCATGACACAACGGCGTGCCCCAGACCTCCGACTCCAGTGGATTGCATCCTCGATCTTGCCACTAAGTTCTACGAATACTTCACGTGCGAAGACCTGCACGACCAAAAGTATGAAGGTTACTACTCTCTGAACGTGGATCTGTGCTTCTCACTCTGATTCTTGGCACAACTTGAAATACATTCGCTATTGTTTCATTTCATCAGCCAGATTGGCAGGAAGACTTGGGTGCCACTGCTGTTTCAGGTCTTCTCGGGGTGATGGCAGCTTCGTTGCTCTTGACCTGGACATTGGGGGACAGCAAGCCGCGGCAAGAGTTGAGCACGGCCCATGTTGCCAGTTATTGGTGTTCTCTCGGTTGCAGATCAGTGAGAGTCTGTGAATGTCGTTTTTTTTTTTGTGGTGCTACAGTTGCTAGTTTGGGAGTGGGCAGAGAATGGGAGTTGTGTGTGATAGAAGGGATTGCGCACGGTTTCTTGCAAAATGCCCAAGGTCTGATGTTGTTCCTGTGGGGCGCCTTCCTGGCCACAACTGTTCCTCCATTGAAGATGACCTGTGAGCAGCTTGAAGATGTTGGTGGCATCATCCCCGATTCAAAGAGCATCTGTGAGGGGCTCTGGCGCATTCCTGCAGCTTGGTGGCATGAGACCTGGGAAGGGTTTGAGTCCGAGCCTGCAATTCACTGTAGTCACTGTAGTCACTGTTAATTGGCTGAGGCCCTAAAGCTTGACTGCACTTTACAAGGGCACACAGCTTGCCAGATCTTCATGCTGTCATATGCTCAGTTGGCTTGAATGTAACTCTTCGGATGCATGGTGGTGGTTTGGCCATTTGCTGTGATGCTTGCACTTGATGTGAAATGCATTCTTCCGAACTTCTATTTGCACCTGTTTCGACCGTGTGTTTCTTCCCGTTTTCTGCACTTTCTCGTTTACCCACTTCAATAAGTGGAGCGGGCCGATCGGTTGTACATGTAAACTGCCGGTATGCAGCACATACATGCCTTTGTCGCCTCCACCTCGTCTTTCATTCCATAGCTGCTGCTTAGCTGATGCAGTGCTTCATGTTTCCTTGGGTCATCCCCCCTGATATCTTGATGTCTCTGGTATCTCTTACCATAAAGATTCTTACCTACCCATGCCTGTCAATCATGCGATGTCCCTCCCGCTTCTTCTGATGCTTTCAGCATTCTAAAATTTGGAGTGTTCCGTGCTTGCGGCTTATCGTGCTCCTTCAAGTTCTATACCTCGGTTTCCTCTCTCTCTCTCTCTCTATCTCTCTAACTTTGGTTTGCTAGAGATGCAGCCATCCTCGCCCAAGGAGGCTGGAGCAAACTCTTTCAGACCTGAGATGGGCGCATGCCCGATTGAGCAAGACTGGACCCATACAACTTTTTCGTAATCTGAGCGAGGTTGGTGTTCCTTTTGGAAAATATAGAGCATGCCATGTTGTGTTGAGGTTCCTCCTTTCTTTGCCTTTTGCGCTGCCACAGCTCTATCACCAGTACTTAGCCTTAGTCTGGCTTCTCATCTATGGGGGTGCCACTTATGCCTATGGGGCACTGTGCCTTGGCTTGATGATATTGAATTCTGATTCTATGATCATAGCTGTGAAATTGATTCCTGAGCTGATGCTGGACCGCCCAGGAATCACTTGGGCATAGAGGCGGAAAAAAGGCAGAACAAAGACATGATGCTGCACCTGAGCTTGTTCCTCACTCAGTTCCTGGATGTGATGCCAAAGACAGTGGTCATTTAATGTGCCATTGTTTCATTGTCCAAGTACATGCAAGCTTGTTCCGAGCAAGGCTGATCCTTGCCTTGGGCATTGGCTACTCAAGGAAGTTCTCCTTGGAATCTTGCCACTTTGGATCCAGTCAATGCAGACGTGTCGCCAGATTCTTCTTTTTGAGGGTAAATGCCGAACGAATTTACATGTTTGGTACTTGCTTTATCGTAAAAAACTAGCTCAGCTTTAGCTGTCCTTGCTTCAGCAAGGTTGTGGAGTATCAAAAGTTGCTGATCATTTGGAACTTCAGGGCGGCATAAGAACAAGATCGTGCACATTTCCGGGGGCCCGATCTGCACAAGAACAACGTCATAACGTCATAACGTCATCGTCATTGTCATCATCATCGTCATCGTCTTCGTCATCGTCTTGAAAATCATCTCCTTTATCTAAACAACAATGACGCAACTGATAATGATAAAAGTAATGATCAACAATCATCATGGCCCTTCATCATGGCCCTTCATCATCCTCATGATCCTCATGATCCTCGTGATCCTCAGGATCCTCATGATCCTCATGATCCTCATGATCCTCATGATCCTCATGATCCTCATGATCCTCATGATCCTCATGATCCTCATGATCCTCATGATCCTCATGATCCTCATGATCCTCATGATCCT
>Ga0126342_10006935_pt1 | contig 20177 bp, 17 predicted proteins | sample Cyp1metagenome_FD_92528 | JGI IMG/M metagenome (GOLD analysis project Ga0126342, IMG submission 92528) | Coral microbial communities from Lord Howe Island, Old Settlement Bay, Australia - Cyphastrea 1 metagenome | ecosystem: Host-associated > Invertebrates > Cnidaria > Coral ...
AATTTTAGGTTAAACAGCCAAGCAAAGCACCTTTTTGTGGCGCTTGAGCTTGAGCCAAAAAGTAGTACGCGCCTCTGATACTTCGATCAAGGCAGGGCTTGCAAACAAGGCGTGGAACAAAACGTCATAGCTATGGAAAATCACCATTTTTAATGGGAAAAACCCACTATAAATGGCAATTTTCAATAGCTATGTTAAATTACCAGAGGGTAGAAGCCATTTTTTTTAGCCAGACTTTTGACATACTTGCTGAAAGAATCTGAAAGACTTATTGACTTTAGAATGATATCGGATGCGAATTACAGGTCACTGTTTTTGTTTGCGATGCCATGGATAAATCATAAGTTTCCCCATTCCCTTTGGTCAAATCACGCATTTTTATGCTCAAACCCCCGTTTCTGTTGCTTGGAAATCGCTGGTTTTAATGGTTTTAGTCTCCATTTCTCTCGATTAGGCCCTCAAGTCTTGATGCTTACAACTTAATACCACCTCACCTCCAATTTTCGAGCAGCTGAACTGTTATCCCATTGTCCCCCATTGTATTCTTAATATATATTATATATATATGACATTCCATTAATATCCCATATAGAGATATATATCCCATAGTAAGTTGCTTATTATGTTGGTTGTTATCTCATCAGATCCCATTCTCTCCCATTCTCCAGCCATTTGTGTTTTTCCAGAGCCCCGCAGGACACGCACATGAAAACTGCCGTGGGCCTGAGCCTGGCCAAAGCGGCCTATGCGGCCAACGCGGTCTGCGCTGAAGCGGCTGAAGCGGTGGCCGCTGCCAGCACAGAGTGGCACGCGTCAGGCGCGGAGTGGCTGCGGTGAAAAGGTTCAAGGCAAGTGGTCGTTTGTCACTAGGCGAATTTTATGGTTTATGAAAGTTGATGGTAGATATATGATATATCGAACTAATTATAGTGAATGGAGTTTATAAAGCAACTGATAAAGGCAGGAACACCACATTGCAGGGATCATGGTCCGAAACAGAAGTGGGATTCTAGATATGGCGATGATGACGATGACGATGACGATGACGATGACGATGACGATGACGATGACGATGACGATGAGGATGAGGATGATGATGATGATGATGATGATGACGATGACGATGACGATGACGATGACGATGATGATGATGATGATGATGACGATGACGATGACGATGACGATGACGATGATGATGATGATGATGAAAATCAGCACAGCCGGATTAGCAGCGTTTTGCCTCTTCTTTGATCCCAGGGGACGGCGTTTCTGAGTCAGATTCCGCAGCGAAGAGTGTTCCCGTGTCTTGGTGACAGTACTGGTTGACGTGGAAATGGAGATGGAGATTTTGACCATAGATGGGGATGGGGATCTGAAACAGAAAAGATAGATTAGATTCCTGTAGTAGAGTTTTCGCTAGTTTTGCTTACACAGGTATTCACATGTGCATATGCATTGTGGATGTACACCTACAGCCACGCATCTACATGCTAAGCGGGAAATGTCTCAGTGCGGACAATCATAGAAGGGCTGGTGAAATCTGCCTCAGATTTCCTGCCTCAGCCAGAAACCCAACCCAGAACTGGCTTACCCGCAAGGGCTGGTTCCCGGGTTCCCGCAAGGCACAAAGAGGTGGCTGCTTCAACGACAGCTTGGAGGGCAAACTCCCAGTTTCTCGGGCATTGCCGGTGAGGGATTGCAACTGGTTGATTTCTTGGGGATCCGGGATACGTAATCCATCAGATCCAAGTTGATCAGTTGGGATGCAACCAACCTACAGTAGATATCAGTAGATTAGATTTGCAAATGGGATCCCATCTGATGGCTAATCTAGCTCATCAAGTATATAATATATATATATGTATATATATAATATATATATATATATATATATATTATATATATTATATAATATTATATAATATTATATAATATATATATATAATATATATATATATATATGTATATATATATATTATATAAATATCGATCCTATGGCCTAGGCTATGGAGACCACATGAATTCCATGAAGAGAGGCTTGCAGTCACCTTTCTAAAGGCGCCCATGTGGCCTCAGGTTTTCCTACAGACGCTTTGGGATGTTTGCCTATTGGACATCACCTCGACCCTGAAGAATGTCAGTGGCAAGGCCGGCTCTGGCAATCCAAGGTGAAGGTCACGGCCACGGGTGTTGGTCCACACCATTTCTTCTTTTGTACCTAAAGAAATCCAATTCATGCCAATTCTGGTTAAATGACATGATCGATTTGTTCAAACACATTTTCTAGAGGATCCAGGAATCCATCCCCCGAGAAGGAGATTGAAGATATGCAATTGTTGGCACAGTGGATCAACATTTCGACTGGCGTGGGTTGCATCCACTTGAAAGATCATCCCACTTAGTGACTGGGTGAACTAGCCTCGGAAACGACAAGCAGTGACTTGTTGGGTGGATACCCCCATTGTACCCCCGAATCCCATGGGTTTTACCATAGCTTTTCCGCCATTTTGTGATGGTCACCGTGGGGGTCCAACCCCTAAAACGCCCAGGTGCTGAAGGATGTGAGCGTCCCCTGGCAGCTGCGACTGCGCCGGTGCCAGGCGCTGCTGCACGTGGCGCGCAGCTTCCAGGCGCACGGCGCCTGCGAGGATCGGAAGGTGGGAGACATGCGGAGGGGGATGGAGGGGGCCATCAATGAGGGTATTTGATGGATCTGGGGATGCATAAGACTCATAAGTTATATAAGTATATGTATATATATATATGTATATACTAATATGATCTAATATTGGATGTGGGGGGATGGAATGGGCCTTGGTTTCCTTGGTAAACATGATGGACATTCTACAGGGCATGTTTAAAGGGATCTGGGTTTACATCCTCTACATTGGCGGGTCAAAAATGTGACATGGAGGGTTTCAAATCCTGACAATGACTGCAGCCAGAAATGTGGAAAAAAAAACATGGTACCGCAATGACTGCAGCCAGAACGCCCTTTCCAGATTGTTTTCCCACAAGTTCTTTCCATTAAAACACCAATTTGCAGGGGATCCCAATTGTGATTCAGACTTTTCAGTTGAAACCGCCAAAGCTATCTAAACCAATTAACCAACATATATTTTGCAGTTTATTCCCACTTTGAACCCATTTCTATGCCAAACAAAACAACGACGAACATGCTGCACGGTAGGTGGCGGTCCCCGACGCCAAGCGACTGCTAGAGGATGCATTAATGGGACGAAGGAGCAGTAGAAGCTGCTTGGATTATTTGAGCCTCTAAAAGGTGAGGCCAGGCAGATGTTTCTTGGTTTAGTTTCACCTCATGAGCACGATATATATATATATATATATACACACATACATATTATACAATAATACATATTATATATATACACATATATTATATATATTACTGTTTTCAACCTAAAGGTGAAACATGGTTTCACATTTTTTTGGTCAACTTAGCTATCTAGGCAGCACCTTGTGGTAAATCTGGCCATAGACCCCTGCCCAAGAATGGCTCGGAAGATTCACGTCCCCGAGGTCGTGCGGATAGCACTGAGTCCTGAGCCCAAAGTGGCGGGATTGAAAGTAGGTTCACCTGTTCTTTAACGGGTTTTCGGCTAAGTTGTTGATTTAAATCTTGATTTTCATCTCAGTTTTCTAAGGTGGGTCAAACTTGGATGGGTTGTTTAGGAGAAACATGGAGAAACCAAGCTTGCCACAAGTGGGGTGTAGATGGATTATATATGTCTATACCATTGTTGTTGGGAACCTGGAATCTATCACCACACAGATGATTTGAATAAATCATCCTCATGACCAAGTTATTGTTCATGTTGGTAAATCAACTGGTCACCATGTGCTAGTCATCCTGCTAGTCCTTGGGAGTGTGGTTACAGATGTGACTGCAGCACTCCCAATAACTTCAAGTTTCAACGTCAAGTTGTAGCCCTTCAATCTCTCTGTTCCCAGGGCTGCCAAATTGATGTCCAAAGTGACATCCAGGCCACTGCTGGGCCACAGACGGCCGTTGCGTGGACCCATTGCTTAGACTTTATTTTTGAGGTTTCAAACGATGTGCCATCGCTGCCCTGCTGGTTATTTTGTTGATGGGCGGATATGGGCGGTGAACTCTTACGAGGTCGCCCGTTTTACAGATTTGTGCCGCTGAAAGACCCACTGCTGGGAATTCCGGGTTGATGATTGAAGGTGAGTTTGACTGACTTTTGACCTCCTAGCTAGCTTTGTTTACTGAGAAAGTGTGGTGGTACATGTTGCTTGCATGCATAGGGCCATGTGTCAGAGCCCAAGTCGAAGTATGTGGCTGTTTTCTTGGGGGGTTCGCAAGGTTGTTCATGAGGAGAAAAAAAACCCTTGGACTGCTGCTCTGGTGCACCAAAGGTGTACAAACAACATGGGAGAGTGGAACATAACCAGGGTGGAATTCATTGGACATCAAAAGCGGTTCCGCTCGTGGAACCCGGCGAAAAACATGCAACACTGCCAAACTACCGTTCCTACAAGTTACTACTGCTCAGAACCTGTGCGCCCCAGACACCCGGAAGAAATACTGTAACTCGCAAAATTCAACTTGCAGACAAAGACACAGCTGCATGCAGCAAAGACTGGAACATCGAAATGACTTCGAATAAACTGCTTCCCCAAACAGCTTTAGGCCACAAAGTCATGGCCATGTTTCGTGCTCCTTTGGCGGCCGCAGTGCAATGGTCCAGCCCCACTCCCAGCCGCCCAAGCGCTGAGGGTGCCGTAGGCCGCGTTTACAGCAGCGCCGGGCAGCACACAACGGGCGGCCGACCAGGAGCGCCCGCGGCCTACGCCTGCGGTGCTGCCCAAAACCTGCAGGCTGCCCCTCCCTCCGCAGCGCCCCAAGCGCAGCAGCCGGCACCGGCGACGGCGCCAAACTCGGAACGGGGTGCGGAGACGGAGCGGGAGATGGAGCGGTTGCGGAAGGATCTGAGGAAGACAGAGGAGAAGGCGAACTTCTTTCGGAACCAAGTGCTGACCTTGCAACGACAGGTACGGCTCTGAAGGGGGGGAATGTGAAGGGAGTTTTTGACCTTTTGAGGTTTGGGGGGTGAAGGCAAGACGCACTGTGAGAGTGTAGGCTTGTGTGGTCACCATCAAAAATGGCGGAGTCAATCAACAAAGATCATTTACACATAATTTAATCATTCAAAAGATCAAAAAAAGAGCAGGGATATCTAGAATATCTAGACTGGTTGCATGTTTATCCCATTTTATCCCCCTGCCAGGTGTCCTCAATGAGTTCCCCCATCATGGCGCAGCAAGATGCTACCGCGCTTCCAGAAGAGCTGGGGAGGCTGCGCCAGGATGTGGCAAGTTTACGTCAGGATGACGCTGCACCAGGGTGGGGGGTGGCTTGTCTTCCCTTGGAGACCCAAACTCCGACCGAGCGCTGCAGGAGTTGGGTGAAGAGCGGATGCAACGCCAAAGTTTGGAGATTCAGCTGCAATCCTTTCGCAACGCTGGCTTCAAGGACCCTGAGGTCACTGGTGAACACAACTTGGGTCATGGGATGCCATGGGTGATTTTCAGATGTTCTGGAACTCAAGACTGAAGGAAAATCTGATTTGTTGTTGAAATAAGGTGAACACATGTGAGAACAGAGTCAGTTTTTTTGTGTATCCAAGGCTAGCCATGCTTGGGGCAGGTATGTCAGGTAAGTAACAGATGGCCAAGATCTGAAAACACATCCAAGCTTCATGTCCTCCGGGAATCAAACTGGCAGTGGAAAACCGTTTGTTTTTCCTTCGCCATGTTTATCCTCTGGTAAACATACAAAAAGCTATTGAAAATGGCCATAGAAATAGTGGATTTACCCAGCTAGAAAATGGTGATTTTCCATAGTTATGTTAGTTTACCAGAGGGTAATTGCAAAAGGTTGCGTTCATTTTAACAGTTCAGATTGTTCCTCCCCACTCATCTACCAGGCAATACAAAGTGCAGTGCAAAGCGCGGTGCACAGTGCCCGGCAGGAGCTGCAAGGCAAGGGCTTGAAACCTCCAATCTTTTTTGGTAGTGATGATCTCCTCCATTTTCACTTCATATCATATCTGAATATTTCTCTGATATTTTTGCTGGTTCCAGCAGTTTCATCACATTTTATCAGTTGCTTCCAAGATTTGTCTCCTGTGCCCATCAGTCAAGTACTATTTTCCAACCATTCAGAAGCATTTTTCAAGCACTTTTCTCCACTTTTTGCTTCCCCCCCTCTCTGCACGGCCCCCCGAGGTCAAGTGGAATCCTTGCGGCAGCAGCTGTCGACCACCCAGCAGCAACTCCTGGACTCCGAAGCTGCGGCACAAGCGGCGTCTGTCGCGCGCGATGGGGCCAGTGCCATGGCGGGTAAACCCACCAGGGTCACCAGGGTCCAGGAAAAATGTCGGAAAATTGGGTCAATCTTGGGTTGCGGAAGAATCTTTTGCCCATGTTGTTTTGGAGGGATGTTTACAAAATGGGTATGGGTCAAAATTAGGTACCCCAAAATTATGGATGGTTAATACTAAACTAGACTAACATCTGTGGTCCCCTAGGTCTTCCATTTTGACCCACATCCAAATAGCTTGAAAAGAAACTGCAGAGTGTCGAAAGTTGCTTCATCAAGTCCCATCCCAGATTCCTACCAGTCAAATCCCCAATTTCTGCAGATGTCTACCACTGAAATCCCCAGGATGCCCAGGTTGAATTTCTCCTGAAACATCTGAAACCAAGAAGAGGCTCACTGCCGATCCTAGAGCTGATCTTCACATAGGTATTTGCCTTCACACAATTTTCACTCACCAATATGATTCCATTTGCCTTCACATAGACCCAGTACTTCGATGGGCCATGGGATTAGCCAAGTGGTTTGCAACTGGGTTATACCGTTCAACCACTACTATATCCATCTATCTCCCCAAAAAATAATAACAGGCTTACAAATCCACTAGATAGACATAAATAGACTATACTGTTAAGGATCTGTTAAGCCACTATATCCCATGGTTATTAAGCCACTAATTAAGCCACCTTTCGGAGGTCCATCTCCGAACTACCTCCGCCCCAGGTTGGACCTCCGCCATCACGGTGCCTGCAGGCAGCTTCCCAACGCTGATGGACTCGAGCATTTCGCAAGGGATGGCGTCTTGGTGATGAATTTTTCGGGGGAAGCAACCGGGAAATCCACCAGACATGGGGAATCGAAGAGGGGAGTCTGTTGAAGTTTTTGTGGTCCCTTTAATATAATTAAATAAGCAGAAGCATCCCACTGTAATTAAGCAGATCCAAGAAAGGAAGGGTCCATTGAAGCATCATCCTGGGTGATTTTATTTAGGCCCAAGTTGAAACCCTGGATTATACAGTATATATATGTATATATATCTATCTGGTTGGTGGTTTGGAACATTTTTTATTTTTTCCATCATATTGGGAATGTCATCATCCCAACTGACGAACTCATATTTTCCAGAGGGTAGGGCTCAACCATCAACCAGATATGGACCTCACCAACTGCCGTCGTTTCAGAGGTCGTTTCAGAGGTCTTTGGAGTCGATCGTGATCTCAAGAGTGGAGGGCCCCAGCGGGCCCTGCAACTTGGCTTCGGGATTTCCAGGGGCCCGGTGGTTTGGAACCATGGAATTTTATGACGGTGTATCATAAATATATGGTTAATAAATGGACATATATGGTTAAGTTAATATATGGAATTTTATGACTTTCCCATCATATTGGGAATGTCATCATCCCAACTGGCGAAGTCCATCATTTTTCAGAGGGGTAGGTATACCACCAACCAGTAATGTTCTAGGCCAACAAACGATGGGATTGTTGAGCGGAAGTACTTCCAACATCCCCCCTAACTAGGGGAAATATATTATATCCGTTTAATGGGGTTCTGACCCAATTTTAGTCCCACTCCAATATCAAATGCCCCATAATCGAAACCCTGGTTTTGGGATCTAGGCATTTTGGAGTCAATACGAGGGTATGTATTTGAAATTTGGTACTTAAATTCAGTTGGTAATGGAATACTGCTGGTGGTTATCAGGTTTATAACTAGCTTGAGTGGTTGAGTATGGTTTATTACATATTCTTCCCAGGATTAGAAGGGATCTGTAGGGCTGTATCCATATTTCCAACCAAACATGGGGAGCCAGTTGGAGCTAGTATATAAGAGTTTCCCAATCATATGAGAGATTTATAGAAAATTCATCAAGATTCCAGCATCCCAGTATTGTTATGTTTGTTGATCATAAGTCATAAGTCAATCATATGATAGTATTGAACTACCCTCTGGTAATTTAACATAGCTATTGAAAATCACCATTTTTAATGGGAAAATCCACTATAAATGGCCATTTTCAATAGCTATGTTAGTTCACCAGAGGGTAATTCATGGACTTTATAAACCAACAAAGGCATTTTTGTTTCGTGGCCGCAGGATCGTGGGTTGCGATTACCCTCAGAAGCCGGGGACTATCCGCGCGGGCATCGTCGACGCCATGCAGTGGCAGCCTGGATGTTTTTCTGGGGTTGTCATACCTGGGAACCCCTGGGAACCTGCAGAAACCCCAAAGAAATCCCAACAAATCCCACAGGATGGGACCCCAGTTCTATAGTTTATGGATGTTTATGGTAGATATAACGAACTAGGTAATGTGGTTTGGAACTGGGGGGCACCATCCTGCATGACTTCTCATGATATTTCCCCATGAAGATCGCCTTTGGCAAACATGTAAAATGATGTAAAATGTAGAATAAGGAGTTCTTACAGGTAGACTCCCGACTTCCATCTAGCAGCCATATATGACCATAAACATGACCACGAACATGACCATTAAAAATGACGATAACAATGACCATTAACCAGGATCATAAAAATGACCGTGTGAAAATGACAATGAATATGACCATCAAGAATGACCATTAAACATGTCCATAACAATTTCCATCAAACATGATCTTTTTTTTGAGAACTTCAATTGATTTTTCTCAGCAGAAGTCGCTTCTCCATTCCGAACTTCTCCCAGGTATCGCTTCTTCCAGTCGCGCTGCGGCTTCTTGGAAAAGGACATCCGCGTACTGGCGGACGACAGCAGCTGGGATTGACCGTCTCAACGAAACATGGGGATATCCTATGGGGATGACAACATGATAAAATGGGTGGTGATGTATGAATATGGAACCAACTTTTTTTTGATATGCTTTTTGGCTTTGTTTGAAAATGGGTACTGTATACCCCAATTCATGACAATTTATGGCTGAGAAATGGTGATCAATCAGTGCCTGCAAAATAACTAAGAGGGAATTGGAAGACATCGTTTTTCTTTTGAAAAAAATAATCTCAGGGTCACACGGTTATTTTTTTGGGGCTGGTACCTCCTAAATTTTGGAGGGTGACCTCCAAATCATGATACTCATGGCAATGTTCGCGAGGAAAAAACATGATTTTTTAATACAGGGATGAACATTAAGGGTGCAGCAGCAGAAAGGGGCGAGTTTCTCCGTGCTTTTTGTGGTCGATCTCATTGGATATGATTTGGCTTAAAGGTAGAATCATCTGTGCCATGGTCAAAACTTGGTGCATGCTTGTGTTGTTTTCGGACGATTTTCACTTTTACTCACCTGTACCCGCCATCAGAGCCTGGGGCAGCAGTTTTTGCGTTTTTTCTTGTCCGCATGCGCGTCAAAACTGGGAGTTTTTTTTCGCATTTATAGCCATGTGATCTCACATTGGATGGGAGTAGGCCATCCTCAATACTGGTTGGTGCTTTGGAACATGGCTTTTATGACTTTCCCATCATATTGGGAATGTCTAATCATCCAAACTGACTTTCACTCCATCATTTTCACAGGGGTAGGTTGAAACCACCAACCAGTTAATTTTTTTGATAATAGTTGATCATAATTGTTTTCATACCACCAATCAATTATCAATCATGATCATCAATTAATTGCTGGTTGGTGGTTTGGCTCATTTGTTATTTTCCATTTCATATATGGGATGTAATCCTTCCCATTGACTTTCATATTTTTCAAGTTGGTTAAAACCACCAACCAGTAAACCATGAACATCAATATTGGGAATAATCATCCCAACTGACTAATATTTTTCAGAGGGGTAGGTATACCACCAACCAGATTAATTGTAAAGGGATTTGCAGAAACGGATTGATATAGCCATGCTGCTTCGAGATGGGATGACCACGGATGACCAAAAAACCACTACACTCATAGCTAGATCAGAATGGTAGAAAAAGTGAACCATAGCTATGGAAAATGGCCATTGATAGTGAGTTTTCCCATCCAAAAAGGGTGATTTTCCATAGTTATACTAGTATATGTTAGCTTACCAGAGGGTATATAATACATATTAGATATGTGATAAACTACATTCATCAGAGATGTTATACAGTAACATGTTATAACCATATAAGAACTATATATATGTTGGCTATCTCCAGTTATAAATTCTTGATTATTTAATATATTTTCATATTAGAACAATATATATATATAGATAACCATATATATATATATATGTCATATAAGAACTATAACCATATATAACCATCAGTATATGTATATATATATATATATATTATATGACCATTTCATATATAGCCGTTATTTTATGGTTATTTTTTTGACGGTCTCCATTGCCCCACCTGGCGCCGAGCGTTATAGGTCACGTCCCCGTGGAGAGCTCCATGGCCAGCAGGGACAACGTGCTGCGCGGATTGACCTGGCTGGCGCCTGGGGTGGCATGCGGTCGCGCCATGGGATGGACAGACTCTGTTTATGGTGAAGCAGCATTAACCAGCATTTATAAATGGGATATTGTTAATAAATGATCATCTATATATAGATGATTTATATAGATGATTAGATCATCTAATGAGCTATATAGATCATCTAACCAGCATTAACCAGCATTAACCAGCATTTATCATTAGGAATCCAGATGGTAACCATTTATTTATTAGTAACCATTTATTTATTAATGATGGTTAATAATTTCTAATGATCTATATAAATATAGATGATTTTGATATAGAACAACCATTTAATGGGATATTTTTAAAAATGATCATCTATATATAGATGATTTATGTGGATGATCTAATGGTCTAATGATGATTTATATCCAATTTCTAATGATCTTCAGAAATGTCCGTCCATCAATAGTGGTTTATCTATGATGGACATTTCATGGGATGGTTTCTTCTATATACGTAGATGATTTTAATATATTTCAATGGGAGCTAAGTGAACACATTTTTTCGGAAAGTCTTTTCTTGGAAGGATTTTACCTAGGTATCTGAGCAACAGGTTTGGGATTGAACCTAAAGAGACTGTTGGATTTCTCGGGGAACGATCCCCTCTTGGATCTGCATAAACGGCTACCAAACAGGGAGGGGAAAAACCCACTGAAACTGGCAAGTGGTCGACTTGCCCTAGTTAGCAAGAGTCTCCAATTCCTAGGGTCATACATAGATGTAATATATGATATATATATAATATAATATATATCTATAACAATATATATATATATATCGTATTAATTACTATACCTTCAATGGACGTTTTCGAAGCGTGGACACTCCTCCAAGTCGCAAACAAACAAAGCGTCCAGGTGTCGAATTGCCATCCGGGCGATCAGCTGTTCTTTGTGTTTTGCGGCCATGGAGCGCAGGTGCCTGTGTACGAGTCGCTGGCAGCTTGGTGGACTTGATGGGGGGTTGAGTGGTTTTTCGTGGTTGAGTTCTGGGATGAAATGGGTTGAGTTCTGTCAAAGGACACCAATAAGATCCAATAATGGATGATCCTGATTGACCTTAAGCATTTTTGGGGAACTCGGATCTCGGATCTACAGCTGTACCTCCGTGCACCATATATCGGTCAGCAAAACATATCCCAGTTGTCATGGGCTCAAGCTTCATTGTCAGGCTCCCAGCCCAGTTTTTTTTCGGATGGGTACCGGGGGTAAAATCCAGCACGAATTTCCCAGCCGAGTGGGCCATGATTTCACCTCCATCGATCCTGAGGACAAACGGCTCTGTGAATGTGCGCTGGTCCCGACTGATTGCATCGATGGTAAGGATGGGATGGGCTGATAATTGGACAAGAGCTTCCCCGCGATTGGATAAAGATTGGAAGACTATGGAAGAATCATGGGATGATAATTGGAAAATAGATGAACCTAGTTTTTTATATGGTTAAATATGTGATAATAATGGATACTATGGTTAAATATGTGATGTAAGATTATCGAATGGTATGCTGTAATCCGATGCCCCTACTATCAAATCCCCATGGGCCCCCATGGGCTGACTAGATCAAAAATTTTATCCAATGATCTGGAGAAATTGGGAAGAAACCGAAGCTGTCGCGTCACTCAAAAATGATGGGAATTGGATGGGGGGCAACTATCCCAACATCAAGTGACAATAAATACAATAAATTATATTCGACCATCATTATCTATCATTATATTCGACCTATTAAATGTCGACCTATTAAAATTATATATGTACTTGATGGATCTTGATGATCACCTATCCCCGACTAACTGGCCTTAGACAATGGATTCATGTCTGCCATTGTCCCCTGGGGAGCCCCAGGCCTGGGCCAGTAGGCCCGTTTCTTGTTAATTGACAGTGGTTATAAATGGTAATCCATTTCCTGATGGTTATTAATACCTATAGTTACGGCAAGACCCTATGGTATGCCCGCAATGTTAGAATGGAGTTCAAATATTATCCTTCGGCATGCTCAAAAACCTGCGCAGGGCCAGTGTTTTGGTATTTACCAGACGACGAACCCTAAACCCTCAAACCCTAAACCCAAAAACCCTAAAATCCTCAAACTCTAAACCCTAAAACCCTGAAAACTCTGAATCCGAAAGCAGAAAACAGTGTGCATACGCAGTATTTTCTGCAATTTCTCTTCTAATGTAGGGTGTTGCAGTCCGGGCAAACCACGGGGTCTGTGCGTATGGTTAGTATCCATTGCCGATGGATGGAATTAATTCTAGCTAGTATCGTTGCTTATTATAGTTGTAGTTCTGCTATTTGCTATCATTAATGGTAACCCGGTACTGATGGTCATCACTGATGGTTTTTAATACATATAATGATGATATTTTTAATATCCATAGTATAATATAGTTAGTTACTATAGTTCATCCATTATCCCATGCTAATTATTTTGCGCAATATACCATGATCATGTCTATTTTTATTATCATCCCATTACATCATATCCCATTCACCTAGCTAGTTCATCCATTATAGTTAGTTAATTAGCTAGTTAGTTGGTTAGTGAGTTAGTTACTTAGTTTACTTTAGTTTAGTTTAGTTTGGTTTAGTCAGTCACTTAGTCACTTATTTAGCTTAGAGTTTAGTTAGTTTTGTTAGTTAGTTATCCCATATACCATTATAATTTACTTTATTACTGAAACTAAACCAATCCACTATCTCAATCGTTATAACTGATTTATTCTGATTATATACCATTATCATGGTTATATAGTAATAGAACATCATGCAAAACCACTATAGTGGTAACTTATGATGACCATTAAGGTAACTTCTGACGGTTCATCCACTTCTCCCGTTATCTTCGCGCAGTTTTTCGGCACCAAAAAGCCAGGAGAACCCGCGGCTCATCCGGGACTATGAGGTGCACCAAGCGCTGGCCACCTTGCCTTCAGGTGCGGTGCCGCAAGCGTTGTGGTGAAACAACGAGGGCAAGGAGGGGGAGGCTTGGGGAAGATGGGAAATATATGGGAAATATATGGAAACATACAGTAGTTTTTTTTTTTGAGAATCATCATGGATATATTGGCTTTGTAACCTGGTAGTGACTCAGAGTTTGTGAACTGGAAGCTTCTTTTAGGTAAATCATCAATGGGTCACCTTCCGTTGCCATGCCCAATAATCGTTCTCCCATTTAAAGATCGTTTATGCCACCCATGTCTGGTAAAATTGAGGATGGTTTATTTTTGGATATTTTTGGGGTTTACCGCATTATTCAAGCAAATTCAATGATCCATGGTCCATATGTGGATGGGTTGCAACCTATTGCACCATATTTTGGGAGGAATCACCATCCATTAACAAGCTATTCTACCCTGTGGTTAGGAGGGAGCTAAGGAGCCATGGGTATCCACTTTTTCCCTACAAAAATGGGGAGCAAATGAACTACTAAGAGTTTCCTAAATGTTTATAACCAATGTTAGATAGTTCTTAGACAGGTAACTCCTAGGCATCCCAGTGTAATCCCATTTTTTACCGCTTTTTAGATGGTTTCATCAATGCTTTGGTCTCCACCAAATTTGGGGGCCGTACTGCTCAGGTGTCCAGGTGACAATGATTGTGGACGGCTGCCACGCAGGGCATCCCTTGGATCGCACGTCGGACCATCGCTTCCCGGCCATCGGCCGCGGGCATGTGCCCTGCGTGGCAGCTGCTGCGTGGGCTGGGGATATCATCCCAAGATGGTTTTTTTTGTGGGGAATCATCCAGTGACCCCCTGGCAGCTGTGCCAAGAGTTAAATTTTAATGCTTTTATGCCCATGTTGGGCGAATATGGGGGAATGGGATTGGTTAATAATTATTAACCATGATTAACCATTAATCCATTTGAACCCCTTGGGATTTGGATCAAGCATCAAGCCATTGGGTTTGGATTGGAATGGGATGACCATAAGCCATTCCAGCCATTCGTATGGTGTGAATTGACCATGACTCAGATCTCATCTGGATTTGATACATATGGATACATATGGACAAATTAAAAATGCATAGATGGATGGATGGATGGGTGGATGGGTGGGTACGTACTGTAGGATGATGCGGATATCTCCAGCGATGTCACCCATGGTGCCTGCCCATGTGAGCTAATCATAGTTAATCTTAGAAACGGTGTAATTGTAATTACTGTACCCAATGTATCTTGTCAATTTGACTCTAGAGGGCATGATTCTTATATCATATAACCTTTATATAATTATATATATATATATATATATATATGTGTTAGATATCTAACTATAATATAAATATATATATAATAACATATATGTATATATATTATATAATAATATATATTATAATATATATATATATACATATATTCTACTATATATATAATATATATATATAATATATAATGTTTTATATAATGTTATATATAATGTTATATATATATATTATATATAATGTTATATATATATTAATATATATTATTATATATATATTAATATATATTATTATATATATTAATATATATATTATTATATATATATTATAATATAAATAAATACTATAAATAAATAAATAATCATAAACATATATATATATATATATATGTACATTGTAATATATATATATATATATTATAACACACACACACATATATATATATATTACAATATAAATATCTATTATCTCTATATATATATATATATATATATTATGTATATGTATATAATACCAACCATTTCACTCTTTGGGGTCCCCCAATATATTTTTCAGCCAAAAAGAAGCAACCCATCTGCAAGCGGAAAAGCGCTGCAGGTGGACTACGACAAGCTGCGGCACCACCCAGTGCTACCGCGCTTCTTCGAGCTGCCCCAGTGGAAGGTGCAGGCTCCGTCGCCGCTGGCGCTGAGTTTGCTGCGCTGCCAGGTGACGGGAACGGGGATTTTAACCATGGGATGGTGGGGAGTTAAGCGAGAAAAACGATGATTTCACCAGGGAAAATGGGGAGTTTTTGATGAAACAAGCGATGATTTCACCAGACAAAAATGGGACTTAAATGAACAAAAATATGATTTAACCATCATCAAAGGGATTTAACCAAGAACAGCTGCGATTTATGCAATGAAAGATTGATTTAACGATGGGAGATGGGGGATTTAACGAAGAATAGCAGCGGTAGAATGGGGATATTCATTATGTGCATTTAGCTAACCAACCATGATTTCCGGGTGGAAAGTTGCACCAATTTGTGTCCATTTAATACGGAAAATGGTGTTTTAAACCACTGGACGGAATGCGGTGCCCTATAGTCAGACAAACCCTTAAATCTTCAGTCAACAGACCTAAGATGAATGGAAACTCAAGATTTCAATGTGATTCGTGGCTCAAGGGTGTTTCAAAGGCATTTTAGGGTGCTCACGTTCAACCCACTTCAAATCTAATTTGTCCACTCAATCCTCCCATGGCTTATTGTTTCAATTCCCTAGTAGTTTGGTTGATGCAACTCCCAAAGAATATACTTATACATCCTCATTTTTTTGTTGGTTCAAATCCCAATGTTTCAAATCAGAACCTCATTTTTTTACTTTTTTTCCAATTGAATGCCGTTCCTGGTTGAGATCCTCATGTGTGTCATGGTCAACACATGGCTTATCCCAGTTCGTGGCGGATTGTCATCGATCCATGTGATGGCTTATACCCAGCACGATTGATATCCCAGTAACGATCCCTATTACATCCTTTGATGAGATACCGTATAAACTTTATACAAATTCCCATGATAAATTATCATCACGCCAAACCCAATAAACCTAAAATCCACACATATTTGCCAAAAGTGGGGAAGCCACCCAGTCACCGAGTCACAGGCAGTTCTGTGGCATGCCTGCGCCAACCACCAATTCTGTGTGGAACTGCCAATCGACGAGTGTCCAGCACGAGGAGTCTTCACCTACATCTTGATGAGTGCCTCAGGACCAGAAATACCCATGATTTACCCAATGAGTCATGGATTCTTTTTGGAACATAGTGGTGGGATATGGGTGATGAGAGTGGTGATTTCTCATGTTCGAATTGGTAAACCACCCAGTTTCACTGGGGAATCCATTGGACCCAGGCGACAGAAGCGCTGGATTACCAGCGTCACCATGGTGGATGTGTTTCATGACGGGAGATGGGATTCAACGATCCATTCACCATTCTGCTGCTGAATCTCCCTAAAATTCTCCGAATCATTGGTGACAACCGCGATTTCATGGCGAGAGGTCAAAAGCCCCAAGGTGTAAAGATGTGTTGAGTGGGGGGGATGGTTGCCAACTTGCTGTACCTGCATTGAGCATAGGTAGATACCCATGAGTTAACGTGGTAAACCCAGTCATAGCACATTCTCCACAATATTCAGGAGTTTTTTTTTGGGAGAACGTATCCTAGCGATTTTTCGTTGTTGGGCCCACTGCAGTGTTCGATTTAGATAAAACCCAATTCTGGTAAGGTGAAGTCAGCCAACTCACCCAAGTGCCATGAGATTCCTGTGTGCCATAATTCCTGAATGTTTTAGGTGTCCAGGAATCAACAATTGAATAGGTTTGAGATAAATCAAGCAATTTTCGAAAATTGCAATATATTGCCACGGAGGCATTCGTTCACCTATTTAGGGTATAACATGGTACCACTGTCGTAACCCCACGAATTGGGCACTTTCTAACTATGGCTATTAACCAGTTGCGATCCGTGGAATGATCCTCCAAGTAAGGATCAGATGAGTTGGCTATAGATGACTATTCGATGTGTTTATAATACATATATATATATATATTATATACATATGAGAATATATGCATATATATATATATATATATCCCAGTAATAATCCCAATCATATCATATCATCATGGCAACTTTTCTTCTCCATCGCAGCCTCCAAGGCGCCATTCTGAAGGTTGGCATCCAAGCGCCCTGTGGTCAAATCTTTCAGGAAGCCCAAGATCTCACGGCGCGCCTCAAGGGCAGGCCCAGCGGCCGAGCCCATGGGCGCGCGTGGCGCGTGTTCCGTTTGTTTTTTTTTTTTTTTTAAGGGGGAAGGGTAATTGATGGTTGTTGAGAATTACTATCTATAACTTTCCTAGATGAACTTATTGTTATTTGTTAGCTAAGTAATTTAAGTAGCCATCTAACAAATCACAGGAATTGATAGTTCTTGAGGGTTATTCAAGTAACTATCTAGCTTTTACTAGATTACGAGCATGAATTTATCACAGCAAACATTGATTCAAACTATGTTTCTTTTTGAAGTCATAGCTGGCTCAAAAAGGCCCCTGCGCAGTTCTTGATGTCATTGCACCTTTGGCTCGCGGCACCCTGCACAGGTGGAGGTTGCAGCAAGAGATGCAGTTTGCCTATTGTCAAGCCACAACTGAACAGCGGCCCTTTTTCCGCTTCTGAACCGGAAGGTTCATTGCGCAAGGTGATGCCCAAACGTGATATTTGTATGTATTTGTTGGCTATTACAGTACCCATCTAACTATAGTCATCATCACCATAAACCCGAATGACTCTGGCTACCACCTTGAAAGGGCCAAAAATTGGCAGCAGTCCAGCTGAAATGCGCATCTGAAGGCTGTTAAACCTGTCAGCTTGAAACATCCAAAGAATGATTTTGAAAAGAGAGGCGTGATATGTAAGGTCATCTGAATGATAACCAGAGATTCAAAGATAAATCGATGCAACCCAGCATGTTTCCTCGAGCCCCTTGAATCTCCTGGGGCGGAAAAAGACAGCGGGAGATGGGAGTCGCCCGCAGCCAATGATCACACTGCGTCCTGGTGTAGAAGAAGATGCCAGCGTGAGGGTTCTTGCAGCTCAGATGTCCTTTGATTTTGGAGCCACAAAGGGTTCATCATTGATCATTCAATTTGATCATCATCAAAGAATTCATCTATTGATCATCGTTAATGTTATTGAATGATCATTTCTTTCAACATATCAAATCGTTCAATTTCTATCAATTTCTTGAGTGAATTTCATTGCAGTCGCACAGCGCACAGTGCGGCCGAGAAAACCCAGCTTCCGAAAGCTTCCGTTGATCTCCTTCTACCGAGGTCCTACAGCGTCATCCAACGGGCAACGAGGTGCGGACGGGGTGTGAATTTTTGCCACTCCGCTAATCAACGATGTGGAGTCCATGGAGGCCATGGAGGCCACGGTTTCCAGGGAATTTTCCATACTGGTTGGTGGTTTCAAATCCTTTTTAGTTTCCATTTCATATATGGGATGTCATCCTTCCCATTGACGAACTCCATGATTTTTCAAGATGGTGAAATTGCACCACCAACCAGCCATCATTTTCCCATCTTTTTCATGTTGGAAGTGGATCCAGTGGATACCGCCATCAAAATCCCATGGTGAAAAGAGCCAGGTTGAAGATGGCCCAACGCTGCTGAGCTGCCCTGAGAACCGACCCTTTAAGGAGTTGGGGAGCTCTTGGAATGTCCGGCTGGGTTCAAGGGTTGATCTGCGGTAAATCTTTTTTTTTTTTTTTCCATACTTCACTAAAGAAAAAGCGCATGCCATCTGAATTTCCACTAAGAAGCAGTTTCGGGAATGTGTGGTGCGAAAAAAAGCGACGCCTGAGAGAGACTAATGAACTTCATTGAAAGCAACCCGGCCGATACCCATCCTAAAACTTTGTATCCAATGACATTGTCCTTCAAACGCATTAATCTTTGTGACAAAAGCAGAACATGGAGAAATAGACCACAACCGGCTGAAAGGTACATATGAGCACATTTTTGATGAATCATGATTAATCCATGACTGGAAAGAACGGATAAACAAATCATAGACAAGGAGGAAGAACAGCACTTTCAAGGGTAACTACAACACTTTATTGTCTGTCTTGGGGTATTTGATTGAGAAACGCGGTAGTTTACATAGAATTCCTATTGTCTTAGTCTTTTACAACATCAAACTATAGTCAGTGAAAGTTGAAGTGGAATAGGTAATGATTTTGAAACGTAGAGACACAGAGAACCAACGAAACATATCATGAACTAATCACCGATCTAAACATACACATTACACTTCAACCGCTACAATAATGATCCCCTTATTGAACAGAATATGAACCTATCACTTTAGCATCAAAATCTTCCCACAACCCTCGCGTGAAAAAACATCAGCACCAAGGGGCATGTTGAATACCAACATCAAATCATAATTAAAGGGCTTACGCCCCCTGCCGCCGACCCCAGATTCACTCCAGTAGTGGAGCTTGATGTTTTCCTCTGGCTCACTCCTCGCCCTGGTTGGGGGCCAACGGGCCAACTGCCATTTTGTCTCAATGATGCGCTTCTTTGGACGTTCGACCGGGAGCTCCCAGGACAGATGTGC